>JGI25133J35611_10000804_pt1 | contig 17368 bp, 16 predicted proteins | sample ETNvirenome_6_85_FD_35611 | JGI IMG/M metagenome (IMG submission 35611) | reverse complement strand
CCTTATCAGATAAAGCATTCCACTTCTTCTCTATCTTATCTGTATCACCTCGTTTTTTATCGTATAAATTCCAAAAATCAGCAAACGCTATATTTATATTACTCTTTTTATTATCTTTACTGTTAAGTAAAGACTTTCTATTATCTACGAAGTCTACTTCTATACCCCCCGGAAGTGTACTTCGTGAGGTAGGGTTACAGACTTCCATACCCCTGGAAGTTAATTTCAATACCCTTTTTAAAACCTCTTTTGTTCCCTCACGATAAATCAATTCTATACTAATAAAACCACCCTTAATTAGGTTTCGGATGATTGTAGAAACCTGTCTTTTGGAAACCTTTGTGAAGGTTGTTATCCATTCGTTATCAAATTGGTATATACCACCAGAGGTGATGACGTTGCCTATATTGGCTAATACAAATTTTTCATTTGGGGTTAAGTCTAACTCATACACTGCCCTGGTAATAATTATCATAGGGGGACTTTTAGGTCTAGCCATTTACTTTAATCCCCCCACTTTAGTATATCCATCTTTATCAATCGTTTTGGTATTTTTGGTTTGTTTTATTTTATTATTTTTTTTCCCACGATTAACTTCCTCTGAAATCAAGCCCCTTTGGTGAGGGGTACGAGAATTAACCACGGCTGATTTGGATGGGAAGAAGGTAGGAACATAATCTGCTGTTACAGGAGTACAGTCTGCCAGTGAAAATGTTGTAGGAAGGGGTTTTTTAACCTTGGGTTTACCAAGCTCAAATCCATCATAAATTCGTTTAAAAATTGCATAGATATCTCGAACCAGGTTAGCATCAAATTCATATTCAAAAGGCTCACATACGCTTTTTGGCGGACTGTCACCTTTCCAGTCTTTTTTTGCCCAAATTATACCCATCCGATCTACCGGGTTATCAGGATACATATCATTCCAGAGCATACTATACATTGTGAGCTGTGCCTGATTTTTTAGTACACCTTTAACATTCCGTGAAGTTTTTATATCTAACATCCAGGTGTCTTTTCCTATTTTACAGACTAAATCACAACGGCCCATAAATGGATATATAAACTCGTTAGCTTTCATTTTAAGTGAATATAAAAGCATCTCTTTATCTATCACTTTAGGTGATTGCTTTTCCCAAAATGATATCAGTGAAAGTAGTGCCTTACGTATTTCAAGTGTTACTTGAGATGATGGATAGTAATTCCTACCAGGAACAATCTCCAGGGGATTTTCAGGTATAACTATTTCTCCCCCATCAAGTATCTTATCCCAGGCATCGTGAACGAAAGTGCCAATTTCACTGGCGGCTCCGTTATGTTGTATATGCCTTTGATAATCCCCCTGGGATTGTTCTAAAAACCATTTGAAGAGAAACTCCTCAAGTGGAAGCCCAAAACGTAGAACTGTTGTTACGGAAGGGAAGAATATACCTTTAGATACCTCATATACTCTTCCATAACTGCTATATGGTACTATTCTAGGATAGTCATCCATTTAAGCAAGCACACCATTGTTGTTTTGCATTTGGTGTCTTACTATAAAACGTAAGTTGGTTAAATGCTTGTTCTGATCTTTAGTGGGATTCTTTAATACACCAAAGCGTTTTCCTGCTTTTAAAAGCTCCTCACCGTCATTTAAATAAACTTCCCCATAAGATTTACCCTTACTGCCACCACAAGGTATTATTGATTTTAATACCCCCTCAATGGTTAAGTCGGGTTCTTCTTCAAAGGTTTGGGACNCCAGCTTTGGATCGGCATCATCGCCTGGAGAAGCATCAGAGGCAGGAGCCAGAGTCCCGGTAACTTCTGGGAAACTTTCCCCAGCATATATATAGTGCCCTAATCCAAACATTGCCATAGCTTTAACCAAACATCTCATTCTGGCAGTATTAATACTCCAAGCATCAGGATTAGGAATTGATTTATTATTGTAATCTGTTACAGCTAGCCACATAGGTAGTGAATGTCCATCAACAGTTAACACACACGATACTTCCATACTACCATCTGAAAAGAATTTATCTTCCTGCCAAATATAACTTGCGNCCTCAGTGTTCTCAACTAAAGTTTTCCAGGCCCAAGTCCAGGAAAGATAAGTATAACCATTTTTATCTTTAGAATGCTCATTTACATCTATAGCTGAAAGTTTATCAAAAGTTTGTTTGAATGTGTTCATATGCTTCTCCTTTATTGTATAAGTTATGCTTAATTATGGCTTTAATTTATGGTAAGTTATGGTATATAACAAATTATTATTTAATTATTTATGTTTTTTAATAATTTACTTGGTTTTAATTATGATATAATTATAATTTTCCCCATTGGTCGGTATTAGGTTGTAAACTTAAATTGCCACTATGGGGAAGCTTATGATTATCGGAAAATCTATATTAGATGCAATTGAGCAATCGGACTTGTCAGATAAAAAAATCTGTAATAAGGTTGGTGTATCTCAGCCTGCTTTCTATAAGTGGAAGACTGGCCAAACTAAAACAATGCGCAGGTCCAATGTAAATCTTCTTGCTACGGTATTAGACAAGGAAGTTATTTATTTGGATGGTGGAACTGTGGAGTTTAAAGATATCAATATAGAAATAGAGGAGCTTAATATGACAACAACAAATGGCGATGTTCTAGTTAAAACTATAGACAACCTCTGGGCACAGATAGAAAAGAAGGATAAAGCACTTCTCAGGAAGGATAAAATTATCGCTGATTGGAAGGAAAAGTACGAGAACGAATGTGGGTGTAATTCTGAACACGTAGAACACGCACCACTATTAGATTTAAACAAAATACAAGCTTGTATAAGTAGGAAAGAAGCTATTTTTACAGATGTAACCCTTAAATATGCTCAACTACTTGGATATAGTTCTCGCTTTGAACTTATTGGCAATTCTTGGCTGATGGTTACTCCAAAAGAAATGCAAGAAGCATACCTAAATGCACCAGAGAGAGAGGTCGGGAGCACTGTACCCTATCCTGAGATCGAATTAGTAAAAAAGGATGGTAAACGTGTTACAGTTAGTGCAAATAGTTATTATCCTGCAAAGGATATTAATATTATAGATGTTAAGGTTATAAAAAAATAGAATGAAAAGAATTGAGCAATATTTTAAATCGCTTTTAAATGAAGTATGAAAAAAGACACAAAAAAGACACAACACGGCAAAAGCCGGAGCACAAATAAGGAATTTCTCACGACTCTGGTCGTGAAAATGACGACTGGAGAGTTGGCAGAGTGGTAATGCAGCGGATTGCTAATTTACCCTTTGTTATTTCTCTCCTCGTGAGAACCCTTTAAAACCCCTGGTTTTTGTCTCATTTTAGGCACAAGGAGAAGCAAAATGAGATTATATAAAAGGCACAACATATGGTATATGGATGAACGTATTCAAGGTAAGCGTTTACGTAAAGCCCTATCCTCAGATAAAAAGAAAGCACAGGCACTCGCTGAAGCATACGTGCTTAATTTCCTACAAAACAAAAACACAATTATAAAACAATACTCATTTATTGATGAGGTTAACAGATTTATGTTTCGTCACTACGATATTAAAAATGCCTTTAAAGGTAAGCATAAATCCCAGGGCAACGCTTCACACGCTCTATCATCCCTAAAACGGCTGTATACGACCATATCTAAGGAGTATGTGGACGAGTATAGGGTAAGGGATATTGAGGGCTATATAGCCACCCTGCAAGGCACTATGAAAAATAAACAAATCAACAGGCATATTGTTCATTTTAGAAGATTCTTTGATTATTGTGTTAAAAATGAGAAAGTGAAAAACAATATTGCTTCTCGTGTGGATCGCTTGAAAGAAGAGTACATACACCCCACTCATTTAAAAAAGAAGAAATTGACCTTATATTATCTAAGGCTGGCGTGTTTCATAAATTCTTTGTATTCCTGCTTGAAACTGGACTTAGACCAACTGATGCCTGGGATTTAACCCAGGACAATTTTATAAAAGAAAATGATGGAATGTTTATGAGGGTATGGATGCATAAACCTGAGAAATGGGTTACTGTGCCAGTTAACGAAACTGTACAGAAAATAGTGGAGTCTTCTGGGGATATTTTATTCTTCTGGGCTAAACTGAAGTCAGCACGTAGAACACCGCTTAAATTTATAAACGAACTGCTAGGTAGGGATTATTGTAAGAAAAACAAGGTTTCTCTACACTCATTTAGACATACGTATGCTAAGAAGGCTTTAAGAAAAGGAATGCCAAAGGATATGCTACAACAATTCTTAGGGCATTCTAGTGTTAAAACTACTGAGATATATGCAAACGAAGTACCAAAAGAAATACTTCGGAACTACCTACTTAGATAATACCTTTTCCAACACTTCCACCACTGAGTCGAAAATTGATTCTATGCAAGCCTGCTCCTTTTTTTCTGAAACCATAGGTACGTTAATTAAACCGTTTAGCTCATCACAGATTGATTGTTTATTTTCCTTGATTGTTTTTATTACTACTGCTACTAACATAAGGGTCTTCCTTTTTTATTGGTAAATGCTCGTGGTCTACTTCACAGTATTCGGGGCATTTATATTCTGGGTTCTTACTCATATAGTCTGATACGTAGTGTATTGCTATTGCTACAAATACCAGTAATATATCCATTGTTATTTTTTAATCTTTCTTACTTGGAGATAAAGGGTAGTTAACCCCACGGTTATTCCAATAAGCAGCGATACCATGCTGAGTACGGGATTGACTATGCCTGTCCAATGTACGATTGACGTGCCAACCGTGCTTCCAATTCCAATCTCAGGGTACTTCGATAGTGTATCTATAATCATTTCTTTTTTAATCCATTTCCCGTAAGGCGTTGTAGTATTGATTCGATTCCAGCAATATATCCTTTAATCTCAGCCAACTCCATTTGAGTTAGCTTCTGCTGGTTAATTAATTCTATAATTATATTTTCCTGGCGTGCGAAGGATGCTTCCATATCAGATTCCAATTCCTGTTGAATCCACTGGTTCTGCTTCCATATATACCAGCCAAAAGCCACCACCATAGAAATTGGCAAACCATATTGATCCAGGAGTGCTAAATCCACTATTCAATTCCCATATTAGCAGCTATGTAGTGATCCACGGAACCTTTGCCGCCAGCATTGTAGTGTTTGAGCCAATAAGCAGCACGTCCCGGCATCGTGCCAGGGATTGCTCCAGGCTTTCTACGGTAGTGTATCCTACAGAATGCTGCCGCCAGGGCAATATTTGAAAACACACAAAATGGTATGCTTTCTTCAATCAGGCCCAACTTATACATAGCTTGAATATATGGTTTGCGATATAAAATAAAATTGTCCCAAATATCCTGACATACCCAATTTTCAATTTGCCAAAATGAGAGTGCCGGTCCCCCACCTATCTGTTCCAGGTGACGGTATCCACTCTCTGCCATTCCTGTCTCGAACACCAGGTAACGTGCTTCCTCTGTATTTGGAATACCTATATCCTCAAGTTGGTTTAATACGTCATCTATAATATCTTTTATGGATTCAATCATCAGTATAAATCATATAGGTTATCAGCCGTTCTGTAAGAGATATATCCCCTATCTTCAGCTATACCTATATACCTTTCAAATTTTACAATTTCATCTTCATCAAGTTGTCGTGCTCCAAATATTTTATCTCTGAACCTCGTTCCCTTGGCTATGCTTTTATATCTATCCAATTCCTGCTCAACAACCTTTTTACTTCCACCACCAGACCACCAGTACCAGGCTTTACCACCATATGGAAGGAAGTTTACAGATTTGATATTTTTAAATGCATCTGCCATAGTTTTTTCCTCATCGAATGCAGCCTTGAAAATGGAAACTCCATCACGCCATATCTTTGTTGCCATACTCCACTGCGGTCCGAGCACCTGTTTTGTGACTGCTTCTATTGGTCCATGCTGTCTGACTTGCCATGCCATAAACCTTGAGCCACCAGCTAATCTGAACATATTATCAATCACGATATCATCCAGGTGTATTTCTCTGCCCATAATTAAATCCTTCAATGCATCAGCAGTAGCGTTAGCCAGGACAAAATAAGTCCCAAGCTTAATCATATTTGTAAAACCTTCTGCCGCCTGCTTAGGATTGCCTGATTTCATATTATCAATTGCTTCATTTCTAAATACATCTAGCTGTTTTATTGTGAAGGTTTTTAACTGGTAGAATATCCGATTATATCCTGTAGAATTATTCAGGTAACTCTGGGGCATTTCTGATAGTGCTGCTGGCTGGAAATCAAGTAGTGTATTAAACGCTAGCATCTTCACGTTTTCTGTCATTTTTCCTGACTTGAGGTCTTTCATCACCTGGGGCGTTTCATCGCCAAAAACCTCACGTAGCTTGGCTTTTAACTTGGGATTATTGCGTTTAGCCTGGTATTGATACTTGTCAATAGCAGCGTTTATTAAAGTTTCCTTACCGAGTGCATCTATTGCTGTAAGTCCAATTGATTTGAATAGGAGGTCAACTGCTGTGGCAGTTTTAGATTGTGTGTCAAACTCTGCTGCAATTTTTTCAATACCAATATCTTTCTTGGTGAGTTTGCTTTGCCGTGCAATGGACCTTGCCATAGCTTTTCCAGTACGATACCATCCAGCTTCATATAAAGACCAGGCTAAATCACCAAACTGTGTTATTGCAGAGGTTGGGGAGCCCATTGTGGCTATGTAAGCAATATTTTTTGCAGTAGCCACACCCTTAGCATTTGCACCTCGCTGGAACCGGGACCTTAGAACGCTTAATACTTCTTCCTGCTGCTCACGTTTAATCTCACCATCCTCAACAAGCTTGGCTACATAATTACCAATACTATCAGATTTGTCTGTACCTTTACCAAAATAGTTATTTACTGCAATGGCTTCATTCATACCATCTATATACCCAGTGAGGGCTGCTCCTGGGTCTAAATAAAATTGGTTAATATTCTGGTTAATCACAAGGCTACGTTTCTTTGTATGTCCTGGTTTACCGCCCTTACCTTTAGGACGCATAATCATTTGATTAACAATTGCACCTTTTTCATCTATTGTTAGATCACGCCCTTGCTTTACCTGCTCATCAGCAATAGCCTTCTCAATAGCACCCTGGGTTTTATTATCCAGGGAAGCCATCAGACCGTCATAATTATCAACCTTTCGTGGGAAATACTCATCTATATATCCCATTTCCAGGCCAGCATCCTTTGCACGTTTATATGTGTCTTCCAATAATTCCCTGACAGCATTCCATTCAGCTTCAATATCATTTTCCAGAGCGATAGTATATGCCATATCAGCATCTGAATTTTTAAGGGCTAAATCCATTTTATTGTAATCTTCATCAGATAGTTTGCGAAGCTTTTTCAAAAACGGCTCTACCTTGGTACGGTCATCCCGTATTTTAGTAAGAAATCCAAATTCAAAATCTCTGAGTGCTTTCTTTAATTTTGGATTGATACGTTTTAACCTGGTAGATATTGGTATCATAACCTGTGACCATAAGCCAGGCTCTGGAGTTGGTTTCTTTTTCTTAGCTTCTTCCTGGTATACTTCTTCTGACACTAACTGGAATGATTCACCAGTTTCTTTTGGTTTTTGATTGAATACTGATTTAATTTGTTCTGGACGAAATGTTATGTATACTGTACTGTCTTTAGTTTTAGAAGTTGGAAAACCACTTGATGGGTCTACCTCCCAAGCTTCAATACCATCATAACCAATAGATTTTAAATAGGTCTGTAAATCTGGATTATTATAAAAATATTGAAACAAATTTTTATCAATATTTTCCATAAAATCTTGTTGATCCTTACTCTCAAAAGATGCTAATTCATCTTTTAAATAATAATCAAAAATATTTACACTTTTAGGTAATTTTATCCCAGTAGAGTCTTCTATTAATTTAATAAATTGACTTGGTGTTAATTTATTATTTAAGTTTGTTTCTAATAGAAGTGGATTGGTGAGATTTATATATGATGGAATTACTTGGGCATTTCCACCTCCAAAAAATTCTCTATTCCTAGCATATCCACTTGCTACTTCTGGTGAGGGAGTGAAGAAAAATGGGTCTGATTCAGTCAAGTGTTCATCTCCAAAACGACTAAAAGTTTTTGCTGTACCGTGATACACAACCAGAGGATCACCCTTGTCATCTACGACCTTGGTATCTTTGAAGTATTCTTTTTGCTTAGGTGCTAACTGAAATGATTCACGGCCCTTCTCAATATCTTTCTGTAGTAGAGATACATCACCCTCACCAGCTTCAATCAGTTTAGGTATAAGCTTTGAATTATCTTTATTGAGCCAGAAGTTAAGTGTCTGCATCATCAGCCAGGCTCCCTTCTTTTTATTTTCCTCAATAGAAAGCTTGTCACGAAAATCGTTAAAATCAATGGGCTTTGGTAGCCTTTGATAATTTTCAAATAACACCTCTGCTGGATATACTTCGTGCTTAATAATTCTATCATCACCAGTACGAATTTCCTTAAATCTTCCAACACCAACAATCTTGCCACCAGTTTTATCAAATTCAGACTCACCTATATCCCTGGCAACCTGAATCAAACTAACCTTGCCAAGCTTTGCAGCTTCCTGCATAACAGATGTCTTTTTCTGAAGCCGTCTTGGCTTTTCATCGTAGATTGCCTGACCTTCCTTAATAAACTTATTGGTCTGACGAATCTTATGATTTTTAATTAGTTCACGTTTTAAAGCTTCCTGATATACCGGGTTGTGTTTCATTGCAGCTTGGAGTTTTGGATATACCACAACAGCAACAGTTTTAAAACCCTGGTCAGCTAAATTATTCATTCGTGTAGCACCACCTTTAGATAGCTGCCACCCACTCCCCTTTTCCATATATTTCTCAGGATACCTATAACCAGTAGGATGGTCATTTCCATCCATATCAACACTAACAGCATCCCCTCCTATAAATACAACACCAGCATCGTCAGGATATTTATCCATAACAACTTCATCTTCATATTCTAATAGTGGTTCTTTGGGAGCTAACTGGAATGATTCTTCAGATTTTATCCCTTCACCAGATTTCCAAAATTTTGATGGGTCTTCTGCTAAATCTAAAACCTGTACTCTACCTTTTTGTATACCATGTTTAGATGTTAGAACCTGTAATACCTTATCAGCTTCTTTTTGTGATTTTGCCTTAGTGTAAAGCAGCTCTTCTGAAGTCTTACCAGGAGGGATGCCCCAAATTGCAAATTCCTTCTCAGTATCTAACTGGAATGATTCTGCATCTGGAGTAACATCAGCTTCTTCAACTCTTCCAAATCCAGCATCCTCATACATATTGCGAATCTCTGGATCGAGAGTTGATTTATTAAACATATCGTTGAAATAATTCTTGGCCCTTCTGTATATATTAAGGATTGTGGAATCGGTGTCTAGTTGTTCACCAAAATAATAGGATGTTCCTTCCTTCTCAAATAATTCCTGGGATGTAAGCTTTCCACCTTCCTGCATATATTCACTAAAATATTTATCCCACACCTGTTGGCTAGATTCAGATAGTTGTCTAAAATGATTTCCATAAAATTCTTCAACAACAGTATTGGCATTTGCACCCTTGTATAGGTTAATCAATATTTTGCCGTTATCTTCCAAGGTACTACCAAGTACACGTGCTTTTTCAGTATCAGACTTTAAACCTTCACCAGCAAAAAACTCTTCAGGATCAATACCCTCTGCACGCTTTTGATCTGCTGTTATCTCCCTAACTTCTTCTGAGAATTGGAGAACTGATTTTTCTTCAAATACTTCAGGGTTTTGTTTAGCAAGTTTCTCTGCCATATCCAAAGTCTGTGTCTCGTGTACTCCTTCCTCTCTCGCACGTATAATCTCCTGTCCAACGGTTGTTTTATTAAACTTAGCCTGCTGGAGTGCTTTGTTTTGGGAAACAGCTATATTTATTGCACCAGATGGAGCAGCAGTCCCAACCTCACCAAATGCTTCAGATAATACTGCCGCAGCATTTATTTCTTTCCCAGCTACAACAGAACCTGCAACCTCACCACCAGCACCAAGTGCCATTTGGAGTGGTACTTCTGCTATTTTACCAACCTTGCCAGCCACACCAGCACTAAGCATATCTATCAGAGCAATTGGTATTCCTTTTTTAAGACCAGTTGTCCTGGCTTCTGACATCAGCTCTTCATTTTTAAATGCTTCATATAATTCATCAGGATTAGTTACATCCACGCCATGCTCACCCATTGTTTCTAATATCATTCCAGAATATTCCATAGATAGAGATGCAATTCCAGCAGCTGTATATAAACCATATGTACCACCAGTTACTGCACCAGGTATTGCCCCGGCTCCCATAGTGGTTCCACCACCAATTGCAGCACCCACACCAATACCAGCAGGAACTGTAGCTATAGCAGTTTGAGCATAAGCTGGTAAGAATTGAGATATTGATTCGGCTGTGATTTGACCTATAACTTCAAATGGGTCTGTGATTAATCTTTTTAAGTTACCCTTCTGAAATTCGTCATATGCTTCAGACGATTTAATTCCCTGGATTTCAGCTTGAAGTATGGCGATTTCTTCCACACGCTGTTCTGGGTCCATCCCAAGCTCATTTGCCATCATTTTACGGGTAGTCTCATAATTCTTGTAACCAGATTTGAAACGGTTAACAAAACTCTGCCATTGGCCTACATATTTATTTCGTGCCAAAGTCGGGGATTTAAAAGGTATTTTCTTAGGCTCTATTACCTCACCAGTACCTAAATTGTAAATACGGTATCCATCAGCTTCAAGTGCACCTTTCTTTTGAATATCAGCAGACCAATTCCCCATTTCTTCAGGATTCATACCTCCTGGCATTTTATCATCCATCATAAGTAGATTCATTTTTTTCAGATCATCTACAATATGCAAACTACCATCTGACTTAACCTGTACAGCTCCCAGGGATTCCATTTGTCCTGGCTGAATCATACGTGTACGTTTTTGTTTGAATAAGCCTGGGTCTAAGGGTTCTTCCTGGAGAAATTGCTCAACCAATCCAGTAGGCTTTTCGGGCTGCTCTTGAACCTCAATTGGTTGAAATTGCTGTTGATTCCGTTTATATAATTCGGAGATAGCTTCCTGGGACATATAGTCCAGATCATTCCACCAGTCATTCAATATCGGATCAATAGGGTTGACCTGGTAACGCCCATACATTTCCAGTTGTGCTTCTGACCTACTTGGCATCTAAAAAATCCTTTAATTCTTGACTACTCATTTCTGATACCTTTTTCTGTACTGCTGGCTTTTCCATTTTCTGTTTCCATGCAGCATCCACTAGATCACGGGCATAATCGTAATTAGTACCCTTATAGCCTTCAGGAACCTTAATCTCTCCACGGTTAACTAGCTTTTGAGTTTCACTTCTCCTTCTAGCTTTCCACTGATCTTCTGTCAATTCATCTTCAGGTGGTCCAGAGAAAAAGTTAGCAATAGATGCCAAAATACCACCACCTCCTTCAGCAGCATCCACCTTTGGAGCACTATAACCAGTAGTGTCAATTTCTGAATATAACTTTTCTAATTCACTCTCCTTTATCTTAATTACTGCCTGAGTACGTGGGTCCTGATTCCTTTTATGTGAACGCTTTAACTCGTTCAATTCTTTTTCTTTGGATGAAATTTGATCTATAGGTGGCTTAGACTTTTTAAACCTTTCAGGTATATAATCACCACCAGCACGCAAACTATCAATAGTATCTACACCAGTGGATGGGTCCTTAAAATATCCACCCAGTTTAAGTTGGGATTGGATTTTCTTTTCGGATTCAGTTAGCTTTGGAGTTTTTTTCTGCTTTTCAACAAGCGTTTTTTTCTGCTTTTCAACAAGCATTTTGCCATAAGCCTTAGCGTCTGCTTCAGCATTTTTACCCCAAAATGTTTTAGAATTTTGAGGATTCTTCGTGTCAATTATTTTGTATTCACCTAATAAAGTTCTCTTTCCTTCTATTGCCATAATTATTCCTTAACTATATTGATCGTCTATCGAATCTGCATACGCCTGCCAGTCCGTTGGTTTGTTAGATGAAAAATCCCAGTCTGTATCAGTATCAGCTACTGTTCCAGCAAGGTCCCACGCTGCACCCATGTAATCAGGTTTATATAACCCAGATGTGTCTACGGGAGCTTGACCTGGTATTCCCAAAACCGGAGCTGCACCTTGGGGTCCTAGAACCGGAGCTGCACCCTGAACCCCTTGAACTGGAGCTGCACCCTGATAACCTCTAGTTGGAGCCGCACCTTGATATCCCATAACTGGAGCTGCACCTTGGTAACCCATAATTGGTGCTGCACCCTGGAATCCTTTAGTTGGATCAGCAATGCCTGCTATATTCAATAGCGATTGACGTTTTCTTCCCTCAATAGACAGACCCATAGTATCCAAACTTGACTGTGCCTGTCTCTTATGCTCAATTTGTGCTCTCTGATTTTTTATAGCTAAATCACGAGCTGTTTCTGAAAGCGATTTAAGCGTATCCTTATCTGTTTGTCTGACAAGTTCACGGGCAACTATTGACCCTTCTAAACCTGTTCCCACAATATGCCCGGAAGTTCTTTGCTGTGCATCAGCCCCCTGCTGACGGATTGTAGCCAATGCCCGATTTTGTTCTTCTTTTAAAATTCTCTTTAATTCTGGATCACCTTCTTCGGCAATTTTCCTCTGCCTGTCCATAATTTCCTGTTCAAGTGTACTAACTTCACCAGCTTGGCTGAAGGCTGTACGAAGATTATCAGCTCTATCTTTCTCTGACTGAAACTTATCTTCTAAATAATCGCCCTCTCTTGCATATGCATCTTGTTGTGACTGATATTGATCAGATAAAAATTCACCTTCCCTTCCATATGCGTCCTGTTGTGACTGGAACGTATCTTTTAAAAATTCACCCTGTCTACCATATGCGTCTTGCTCTGATTCAAACCTATCGTCTAAATATTCTCCCTCTCTCTCATACGCACCTAGCTGTGATTGATATACATCTGCTAAATATTCTCCTTGTGCTGTATAAGCTGCTGACTGACTGTCAAACACCTCCATATTATACTTACCACGAGCATCATAGGCTATTTTCTGAGCATCATATACTCTTTGCTGATAATCTACAGTATTATTAAAATGATCTTTGGCTGCGTTATATTGATCCTCTGCTATTTTTCCTTCTTCCTTGGCCTGTTCAATTGCTGAAAGCGAACTGTATACAGTACCGCCAACCTTGATAGCAGCTCCCACATTTCCACCTGTGACAACAAGAGTAATACCTGCTGCTGCAAGTGATGCTAGTTCTGTACCATGCGGTTTAACATATTCATTCCAATTATCCTTCATCTTTTGAGATGGGCCGTGAATACCGTGATCGTGCCATAGGTGATATTCAGACATACCTGTTTGTGGGTTTACAGTGCCAGCACCTTGTGATTTAACTATTATCTCACCAAGACGGCCCCTACGGTCAATAAGCTTGGCTTCCTGGGGATTTACGTGTGCAGGCTTACCGTCAACCTTCCGTATCTCGGTATCGCCAAATCTTCCTTTTTTAGCTAAATCTTTCTTATTCATTTATATCTCACTTTTAATTTGATGCACCAATTCACGATTTGCATCCTCGTTAATTATTTCTTGTAAATTCTGCTGCCATAACGCCCAGTGTTTATCGTGCAGAGTTGGATTATCTTTAGCAGCAGATATTGCTATAGCATAGTTGCATAAATCCCGGTGATACATATCGGGCACAATAGGGCTGGGATCAGCGGCCGTATCCTGTGCGTTGTCGAGAGTTCCATAATAACTAAGTTTTATTGAACCTAAAGATGGGATGTAATCAAGATGAAATGCGTTATTTCTAATAAAGTATCCAGTGGGTTCTCCCGTCTGCACACTACCATCTGAACTATAGGATATATCATCCTCGCCTATGGATTGAAGTTTCTCACCCTTAAATGTTAAAATTATGACCTGCTTATAATTTGTAGGAAGTCCATATGATGCTGAACCGTCGGCAGTATAACTTCTGGTATCCTCATACATATTACACTTACGGCTCATCTCAAGTTCGGCTTCCTTTAAAAGGGCCACCACCATCTGTTTTCGTTCCTCTACAAATAAGAGACAACGGTCTGCTAATTTATCAAATGTCATATTCTACTCCAATTCTGTGACCCGTGCTTTGAGAGCATCTAACTCCCGTATCAGGTCAACTATTTTTTTATTAATATCACGAAGTGCATCTGATACTACTTTATCTGATGGTCTTCTTAAATTACTCATAACAGCCCTCCAGCAATGTATATGTGCTGTTATTACTCATACTCCATCTCCAGCCTGCGTATCTCCACATCATTGGTAGATGCTGTTGTTGATATTTCAATCTTACACAATCGGCCCCTTACTCCTGGTTTACATCTATACCAATCTGCACCCGAAGTATCTGCTGGAATTGTCATAGTCTGAACTACGGTAGAATCATCACCATCTATATAAAATTTAACTGTCAGGACATCTGTAGACGTGTAGCGAAGGCTTAACATCCTGAGAAGATACCTATCACCAAGATCGCCTAATTTAATCCACCCAGTAGTACGCTTAAAGGTTGTAGTTTCACTTTCACTACTAGGCTCTAACTCACATAAATAACTGGTACTTCCAGCTTCTACAGTATGGGTTTTAAAGTTTTCATCAGTTACCCATAAATGAGCATTTTTAGATGTTGAATTATCCATCTTGGACCATAGCTCACGCCCTGGAAAAGATTTTAAATCCAAAGAATATGTCGTGGCAACCGTATCACCAAACCTGCACAGTAAACGCTCCTTTTTAACATCTATGTGCAAACGGGTATTTTGAAGATTGCTACTTGCCTGGTATGTATCTCGAATTGTTTGAGTGATTGGTGTAGCCTTAAAATTGGAATCAAGATAGTAGAGATGGTCACGACCAGCAAAGAATACTCCATTTTCAGATTCAACAATTGAGTTTGGAGAAACGCAACCAAGATGTGGTTCAGATTCTGCAAGTGTCCAGGTTGAGGGTGATGCACCTGGCACTGACAATCTATAGATACCTTTTTCCTGAAAGACAACCAGGTCACCCATAAGTTTAGCGAGTCCCACAATTTCACCACCTTGAATATCAGGTATTGATATATAATTTGTTATTGGTATTACATCAGGCTGTTGTAACTCTGAAAAGAGTACCCAGTCAGGATGGTCTTCAGTAGCACCTTTGGTATCTGCAATTTTTACATTGGCTACGTACTGTCTGCCCTCAAGGTTTACGCTGTACTTAAATTTTGTATTTACAGATACGTCTGAATATGGGTGCTGTGCTCCGTCTGTTTGTCTATCAGCCCATACCAATAAGTGATAAGCCCCCTTATCAATCCAGGAATAATTTCTATGTATAAGCCCCTCTTCTGCATTGTTATAGGAAGTATAAGCACGTATCCTGGCATTGATGTAAGCCACCTTTGGAATACTTTTAGCTACGTGAATAAGAACACCATCGTTAGAAGTATTTGATAGTTCGGTACTTGCAGTCTGATCATTGCCGCCAAACCCTATCAAATCTCCAGCAGCAACCTCCCATTGTGCAGAATGCAGATGTGAATTTCCGGCTCCTCCAAGAGCAACGTGTGCTTCTGATTCCCAATTGCTGACAAACAGTGCTGTACCAAGGGTTGTCCCCCCACTATTTTTAATATTCATTCCTTTAGTTATCCATAACGAAGAATATATTTGATTAGAAATTGTATCACACCTTACTAAATATCCAAAGCCATCACTAGAAACAATCTCAGATACAATTCCAATCAAGCAAACACCTGTTGGGAAGTGTGTTGTACTGGTTGTACCATCGTGCCATAAATAGTGCCCAACTTCAGGTGGTATTGTGGCTTCCCATAGATAGAATAATCCATCCGATGCCATGGAAGCATTTCTCACCTTTACTGTTGTTGTGTAAGACGTACTGCCGGGATCAGTAAATACAATAGTGTCATTTGCTGCATACCCAGAGCCTACATTGGTTATTTCTACGTATGGGTCATTGTACGTCCCCCACGGATGGTCTGCATGGTCTTCAGACCAAATCGTTGCCTGAACACCTGTACCGCTGCCAGAAGTGCTTGTCTGAGAGACGCTGGTATGTTTTTGTTCTTTTTCCCAAACCCCAGTTGCGTCTGGAATTTGGTCAAAAATTGGGCCCCCGTGTGTAATATGCCTTGCATCTGTAACCCTCCTGACAGTTGAATCTGAAAGTTTACTAGCTTCACCCGTGCCAAGGGTTGATACAGCGTCAACTTTATAGTATGGGCCTGATGGAGAATTTTTTGCTGATCTATAAATATTAAAACCAGTAATCCTTTTATCAAAATCCGCTTCAACTACTTTTATAGCCATTCCAAAAAAGTCATCGTCAGTCAAGGCCGCTGTTTGGATTGGGGTTAATTTACTTTCCTGTGTGCTTGTTGAGTTTGTCGATACTACAGGGTCTACGGTTAGTGGACCTTCTTGATTTCCATCGTAAACTTTAGAAATCTTATAAAACCATGCATCGTTAGTATAAGTAAAGCCAGACTCTGAATCGTCCCAAGGAGTATATCTATTGGTATTATAGTCATAATCAGGGCTATAGTAAGTGCCCAACCTACCAGCATCGAAAAGGCTTAACCCATCTGAACCATCTGCAAATATAGTTGGCCGAGCGGTTGATGTATCCCAAGCTGCCGTAGGACTATATGCAGACCAAAAGAAATCCCTATCTATATATTGATAAACCTTGGATTCATCTGATAAGCCAGTTGCGAATCGTAGCCTGGTCCCATAGTTTAATATTCTAATATCAGTTCCAGTAGCGTCATACAGTTCTGTATCTAAAGAACCAAGGCTGGTAGCTATATGTATCTTGCCATCAGTCAGGGTTAATACCCAGTATGCTGTGCCACCATATACCCATTTAGATATATGGTTTATATTAGCTGCTACAGTTACAGCAGCACCACGGCCTGTACGTTTATATATTAAACCGGGCTTATCAAGCTCTACATTTATAAGTTCTGTACAGCCGTTGATGCCAATTTCTTCAGCATCAACCTGAGTGATCAATCCCCCGTTTAGTGGGATTTCCTGAATCACTATCTACCTTTCGTGCCTATGCCTGTAGGTTTTTCAGCTTGATATCGCTCGTTTAATACCTTCACTAGATTTAAAGCGTTATTATATGCAGACTGTGCACGATCGGCTTTAGCATCCATACGCCAGAGCTGTGCTTCGGCAAAATCCAAAACCATTTCCTGTAGTGCTGGATTAAGCTCGCACTCT
>JGI25133J35611_10000799_pt1 | contig 17400 bp, 14 predicted proteins | sample ETNvirenome_6_85_FD_35611 | JGI IMG/M metagenome (IMG submission 35611) | reverse complement strand
TCGTTATCTAATACAACGTGGGTGTGTTCTGAAACGTCATTAAGGAGTGCCAGCGCATTTCTGCTGATAGTTGGGTTCAAACATTCTTGAGCGGTGGGCCAAGACGTGAGGTATACAATTTCCCCTTCGGCTTGAACAGATTTCAGATATCGTTCAAACACGCCATGTAGGGAAGCGACGGCAGAACCAGTTCCACCGCCGCCACCTGCGCAAACAAACAGCCAGTCTACTTTGCCTAATTTTGTGCGGAGGGCATCTTCTACGACTGCACTATTTGCATCAAAAACCGCTTTTCCTAAATTAACGTCTTTTCCAATGCCGTCAGCATCGGGAATCAGAACAACATGCGCATCACCCACATCATCAGGAATATCTTTAGCGGTGGTATTGACAAGCAAAGTCCTATTGTAGCCAAGGTCCAGAAAGGCTTTGGCCATCTTGCCGCCACCTCCCCCTACGCCAATCACGGCGCAGTTCAACGATGCGGGAACATTGTTCTCCGGAAGCAAGTTCTCGTGGTTTACTTCTTCATCGTCGCCATAATGATCGACGAAATCAAAGTCGTCAAAATCACTAGGTTGTGGTGTGTCGAGTGCAGGAGGATTTACCTCGCTAGCTGTCTCGGCAAAATCAAAATCGTCAGGGTTGTTCATATAAATCTCCGTTTATTCTTGTGCTGCTTTTTTGTCTATGCGTCTAAATTCAGGCTTATAATTAAGTTTGCCGACCTTAAGATCCGGCTCGACCGCTTTAAATTTAGGACCACCTTTGTCCGGATCAAATTGCGGCATGATTTCGCGGGGTGGACCCTCCGACGCATACTTGGCTGCCAATTTACCGCAATTCGAAGCAATTTGCTTTAATCCCCCTTCAGATGCCATGGCCGCTTGCATCTGATTAAATTCTTGAAGCTCTTCTGGTTTTTCTTCTGCCGGCGAAAATTGGCTTTTGCCATAGCCAGTTTCTATTACTACCTGTTGAACTTCAGGATTCCAAAACGGTGCACCAGCTTTGGGATCAATAACTTTTCCTATGTTTTGTTTCAAAATATTATAAACCGCATCCTCGTCCATGGCGCCCGGGCCGATAATACTGCGTCCCTTTTTTGCGCTGGCCGAAGGAAGTTTTTTGTTTCCGCCTAAGTAAGCAGCAATCGCCAGTTGGCTCACGAGGAGTGCCTTTCCTGGATCCATTATAATGATATTAGCTGGAATTTTGCAATTCACATTAAAAACCGTGGCGCCTGACCATCGATGATGTCCATCAATAATATAATACTGGCCCCCGTTTCCAGCAGCCAAAATGGGTGGAGCGCCAGAAACACCATCAATAACGCTTCTCAAGCTATCAGCAACACTGCCATTATATCCAACCGATTTAAACAAATCGATAACACCCTGTGTGGGTATTAATTGCGGGGCCGGGATTTCTGTGATGGTGGTCTTTATTGCCTCATCTTGTGGGCCCCCCGCATCTTCTGCGCCGGCGCTAAGAAGCGCGCGGACCATAGGGCTAACTCCATCCGAACTGTTTAATTGCGCGACCAATTGGGCAAGAGGCTCCATATAGTTTCCGGCATCTGCTGCGTCAATCAGTGGAGCAATTTGGGTAGCCAGCCATTGAGCGGCCTCTTCTTCTGTGTTGACTTCTTCATTCAGAAACTTACGCCAATTTTCCATTAATAGCTTCATTATTGGTTTACCTTTGCGTAGCCTTTTTTCTTTTCTATTACAATCTGCATATCAACACAATCTTTGAGAGAGTCCAGATGCGAGATCAGGAGAACATTCTTAAAATATACCTTAATTAGTTCCAAGATCCGAATAAAACCCTCCATATTTTCCTCGTCTAGTGCGGTGCCCGGTTCGTCAAGAATAAAAAGATCGCCCTTGGGGAGAGAAGAGACGCTAAGAAGCGACAAACGAATAGCCATCGCTGCCATAGTCTTTTCTGCGCCTGACGCCATTTCAATGGGTCTTTCATCGTGTTTGGGGTGCTTGATAAAAATATCAAGCTTGTTGCCACCTGTCTCAAAGAAGACTTCGAACTCAACAATGTTTGCAAGAACTTTAGCAATTTCTTGATTGATTACTGGAATCTTTTTCTTGATGACATCATAGGCAATTCCATTAGGATGCATGCACTGCATAAGCAAATCATATGCAGCATAATCATTTTGAAGACTAAGGTACTCTTTCTTTTGTTCCTTTAAGGATGTAATCTTTTCTTCATAAGAGCCAATCTTCTTAACAATCTCCAAGGTTAATTCTTCACAATTTTTAAGTTGCTCTCGTTGTGCTTCAGATGTGCTTTCTAATTTGCCCTTTTGCTTTAAAAGCTTTTCAAGGCTTTCAATTGCTTCCTTATTTTGGTTATACTCTTGAACCTTAATATCAATATCCTTTAATTTTAATTCAAGGTTTGCTTTCGAACTTTTATTGCGCTCTCGTTCTAATTCTATTTCACTAATGTCTTTTTGTATTTCATCAATCAGATCATTAATAAGGCGATACTCCTGCATCTTTTCTTCAGTGTTCTCCGGATTTAATGTGTCTACTCGATTGATAGCCACAGAAAGATCGTGGGTAGCAAGTTCTTTATTCGCCACGTCGATGTGCGCATCCTTAATAAAACGACATGTAGGATAGGAATCGCCGCAAGGAATGCTTTTAAGAAGCGCTTCCTTTTTGCTAATGTTTTCAAGCTGCATTTTAAAATTGCTAATGATTTTATTTAGTGCTTCAATTTCATCTTGAGTTTCAGTCAAAATATCGATATCAATTAAGTCTAAAAATCCAGATGAAATTTCTGCCTTTTGTGCTTTAAGATCGATTTCGGTTGTCTGTTCCTCAATCCTCTCTTCTAAAAGCTTAAAGGTTGTTTGATTCTTTTTTTGCTCTGTGAGTAATTTTGTAATATCAATAAGCTCGGTGGGAATTCCGCCAATCTGCTCACCAAGCGAAATAAGTTCATCATTTGATTGACGCAACTTTTTCTTCAATTTGTTACATAGTCTTTTGTTACTCCGAGACTTTTTCTTTAAGCTTTCGAGTTCTTCGTCTAGCTCATTGATCTCGGTGTCGTATGCGCGGCCTTCATATTTTTTAAGCAATGCCTTGGCTTCAACTGAATCGTCTTTGGCCATCTTGAATTTCTTCTCAAAGACTTCCAAATCCAGGAACTTGGCAATGATTTCCTTGCGACGGGTCGAACCCTCGTCAATGAATGTCAATGCACCGTGCTGGCTGGCCAGAGAAGATACTAGAAAATCATCCATGGTACCAAAGTGCTTTCGAATATTTGCGTCGGTCTGAATGCGAGTATTGCCGTTTAAGGATGTGACTTCATCTGTGACGGCATCGTAAACCTCAAAGTTCAAGTCTGTTTTTGCTTCGAGAGTTTCTTCGCCTTTCAAGCGCTTGGTATATTTTTCGGACGTTCTTTTTATCTTGTATGTTTTGTTTCCAATCTCGATCTCTAAATATCCTGCGCATGAGTCTTGATGTTGATTAATAACGTTGAGGTTTTTGCGCTCGTTTTTGGAAGTTGTATTAAACAACGTGTAAAGAGCGGCGTCAACAATGCTAGACTTTCCACTAAAGTTTTTGCCGAAAACGCCAATGATTCCGTTTAAGTTACGAAAGTCAATTGAGTTGCCCTTCCCATAATTAAAAAGGTGATCCCATTCAAATTTTCGAAGCTTCCAATTTACATTGCGTGTAATCTCTTCGTTGTCTTCAATAATTTTGTTATACTTTCGATTAAGCTCAAAAACTCTTTCAAGAGTATCTTCATCAGTCTGATAGTCTGTAAGGTATTCATCAATAAGTTCTTCTTGAATATTGATATCTCGCAGGTTTTCAGTTTTAATGCCGTCTGTGAGATCTTCAACGGTGCCTCGTTCACCAGCGGCCCTGTTTAAAAATGCAATGCTTTCTGGTTGAAAGCGATGCTTCGCAATATCCATTGCTCGGCGCATTGTGTTAAGCGGAAGGTTATTGTTACTAACCAATCGCAAGCGTGCGCCTTGGGGCACCTCTAGATTGCGAGGCATCCGGCCTTTAGGCGTCAACGGGATAGTAAAAAATGGCTTAGGGTTCTTGAATACAATTGGTTCAATATCCCATTTATCCTTAGTTTTAATATCCCAAATCAAAATTCCTTTGTCGTTGGTCTCGCCATGATTCTGTTGGACAGTCGAGCCGGCGTACCAGACGCGGCCATGATGATCCAAATATTGGCGCCGGTGAATATCACCGAGCATAGAAAAATCAAAATCGTTAAAAATAGAAATGTCATCTTCACCAAAGCTCATCGTCCAATTAGTATCAGTTTTACAATTAGAGATTGAACCATGATAAAGCGCAATATTGATCTTGTCAGTGTTGCTGGGTTTCATCCAGTTGTCTCGATCAAAAACCGACAAGACATTCAAACAGAAATCGTTGTTCAAATGAGTCTCGCCTGAATCTTTGAGCAAGTGCAGCGTCGGCAGGTTGAGCGCATCGACAATCGGTGTCAGCGCATCCTGGCGGCTGCTGTTCTTTAGGTTACCGTCATGGTTTCCTAAAATGATATAGGTTGGTGCAATCTCAGCGAGATTGCGAAAAAAATCAGAACACATCTCAACAAATTCTGGTGAGATCTGTGTCTTGGTGTGAGCTATATCCCCACAGTGTATAATGTAATCGACCTCTTGTTCTCGCAGTGCTTCATACAACTGCTCGAATATGATTCGATATTCATAATGATACTTCAGATTTTTGATATGAGTATCACTTATATGTGCAAACTTCACGTACCCTCCGCATAGATACTCTTATAGTATAACTCATTGTCAAACAAGAGTCAAGCTTTTTAATCTTTTTTGTCGGCTTTTCGCGCTTTCTTTGCTGCTGCTGGGGCGTATTTCGCCGCTTTATTGATTATCTTCTTCTGATTTGCTTTAGAAGTATGGCCGCGAAGCTTAATGGCCGCTTTTGCTGACTTTGGATCGAAAATTGGAAACTTGTCTTTTCCCACTGTGGCATACTTTTCGCGAGCATCTTGAGTGACATTACCCTTAGCAGTGCGATTAGCTTCTTCAAGTTCTTCTTCACCTTCTTCATTTTGCATGATGCATTCTCCGTGAGATTGATCGGGATGAGATTCCTCGCAAGATTCGCCTGGGTGGGCGCAAGGATCATATCTTTCAGTTACCTGCAAAATGTCATCGAAATATCCCTCGTATCGAGCTTCGTCCGAAGGATACTCTTTTTCTTCCCATTCTTGTAAAAGAGTTCTAAGTTCTCCAACCAAACCGCCGAGCGTTAATTCTGCCTCTTCTCCTGATTGGACCGCGTTTCCGCCGCCGGCTAATTGTGCGGCGCGGAGGTCGGCGCCTGCTGCGGCAGAGTAGTTGCCATATTCATTTAGCTCTTCTTTGATGATCTTTATGAGTTGTGACTTGGTTACTTTCACCTGGGAGGATCCTCTTCGTGTCCATACCCTAATAATTGAACACCTTTCTGCTGATCAACATTGAACCCCATACCATCGGCGTCGTTGACCAAATCACCCGCCCAAGTTCTGAAATCGGTGTCGATATCATGATGTTCGAACTGGGGCATCGACTCAATTTTCGCTTTGAGGTCTTTGAGAGGAGCCCAGGTGCCCGCTTCGCTTGTAATGTTCAGCTTACCTAAAAGATACATCATTTTCTTATTAAAAAGTTTGCCCGAGGCGCCGCGGCCCGGGTCCATCGCGCCATAGGTGCCCTCGGAGAGGGTCTTCATTGTGCTATAAAGCTCTTCTTTGATGATCTTTATGAGTTGTGACTTGGTTACTTTCATAGTTTTTGGCCCCTAGGGCAGGATGCCCTTCATAAATTTCTCATGAATATTGAGGGCCTGATTCACTACTCCACCATCAGCGCCGGGAACATTGGCTAATGACATTCCGGTAACTAGGCCCGCTTCATCAGCGGCGGCCGTAAAAAGCTGCAGCAAATCATCATGGTTTCTTAATTGATCCCTGTTTGTCTCCATCCAAGTCGCGACTTGTTCTAAAAATACATCTTGAGCTTGGACGGGATCGTTCCAGTTCTCTGATATAACATTTTTCAGTTCTTCTTTGATAATCTGTTTAAGTTGGGATTTAGTTACTTTCATCGGGGGTCTCCTACACTGCCGAGAGCAAATTCATCAATAAATAGTCTTCTCTATCTATAAATCTCGCTTTTTGTTTTCGTTCTCGAAAAACTTCTTTTGGCATGGAGCCAACATCTTCATAGCCATCTACGTCAATCTTATAAAGCTCGACATCATATTTAAGAAGCGTCTCAATAATCCTGTTCTCTTTTTTTCTCGCGTCTGGATCGAGGGCAACATAGACTGGCGTGTCATTATAGACGATTTTTCGAATGAGATCCGAGTCAGACCGCAATGTCGATCCCAATATAGGTACGCTGTTTCCGGCAGCAATAGCATCAAAAACTCCTTCGACAATTGTTAAGTCTTCGTTCCAATCAACATACAATTCATTGAACACAACATCTTTTGAAGCTCTCGGATTTTTGTATTTGTACGAATCTCCGTTATAAGATCTCGCAATAAAATAACTGACATCGCCGTCATCATTGAAGGACGGAATGATAATGCGGTTGCGGTATTCGCCACCGAAACAATAACCTATCTTCCACTTAAGAATATCAGCTTTTGTTAAGCCGCGTGAATGCAAATACTTGTGAGCATAAACACCGGTTGCTGGAACTGTGCCCGTAAGGCTTATAAATTCTTCTGGAAGATCCAAAGTGGGCTTAGCGTCCACACCATCGCTACCATCAAATAGCTCAGCAAATCTCTCAATATCGTGGCGGCCTGTAAGTTCTTCCCATCGCTGTAGTTGAACAAATGTTCCAAAACGACGAACAAGGCGCCGAATATTGCGACCACGATAATCACATACCCAACACTTAAAAACGTTCTTGCGAATGTTAACAGAGAGTTTAAGCTTGTGGTGATCGCATGCTGGACATTTGAAAAGTGTTTCTGCGCCATTGGTGTGTGAATATCCTAATACGTCACACAGAATCTTGTGCTTCTTTTTCTCGCTCAATTATATCTCCCGCTCTCGCGATTATAATTGCATCTGCCCGATCATAAGACTCGGGTTTTGGATTGCCCTTACTTGTATATTGTACCTTGAAAGTAGGCTCGTTGTCAAGCAAATATTTCAAAACAACTTTTTTTGCTTTTTCGCCTCTCGGAACTTTAATGCCGGCGCGCTTGCGTGCGGAGGAGGCACCGATAAACTGTGGCTCCATCTCGAAGAGTTCGAAGAGAAGCCATGAGACAATGCCATTGAATCGAGTCAAAGTTGAGAGCGTCTTTGCTGAAGATTTACCTCCCATAAACATATGAAGCGATTGCTCGATATAGATATGTTCAATAGGGAATTCGGAATCACCAACCAATCTATCATCATTATCAAGCTGATACATTTCATAAATATCCATCAGCTTTTCTTTTATTGCAATTGTCTTTGCAAAGACTCCTTTGTATTTTCGCAAATCAATAGAGTCATAATACACCAGCACATTATCGGTGACAATTGCGAAGCCTGTGATGCTGGTGGATATATCCACGCCGAGTATCATTTATTTTCCTAAAGATCGAATCTGATCTTAATTGCCAAATCTTCGTCTTCTTTTTTCAAAACTGGATTGGCTAACGTTGCAACCCCAATTAAGTTTTTGTTTGCGTCATATATTCCAACTTTTGAAATATACACACGCCTTTCAAAGGAGGCTGAATAATCAGTATAACTCGAACTGACAACATTTGCAACAATTCTTTCGGGATTTTCTTCATAAACATGCGAAGAGGTTAGCCTTAAAGTTTCTTGACCAAACTTTAAATATGTGGGATTGTTGGAATAGTTTGCTTGTCCGCGCTTGGCTTTTGCAAACATTGTCATTACCTGTGTTTCGGTTGTGCCTTCAAAAGATAAGTTATAAGAAACATTTGATAAATTAGTATTGCTTGTTGCAGCATAGGTCACGCCATCATTACATCCGACCCCAAAATTAGTCCATCTCGGATAATCAGTTGTCCCATCAGAAAGAATTGGAAAAGTTGTGCTTCCAGTCATGAGGCCCCAAGCACCAGTTAAAATGATATAGCCTTCATCATATAAAATAACACCAGCAGTTTTTCCAATATTGGTGCTTCCACTATTAGAAGCCAAAGTCTGATTCTCGGCATTTCCACTGAAGGTGCCTGATACTTGAACTAGCTCTCCATTCTGTCTTGTGTCTCTTAGCTCTCCTGCCAGAGAGCCGGTAAAATAATATTTCAAAGAAACTGTTCCTGGCTTGATTTTAGATCCAAAGAAGATACTTGGGATCGTAATCATGTTTAATATCTGGGTATCTTTTGTTGGACCCAAGGAAGATGAAACTTTATAGGCTTCGCTTCTTATCCCATAAAAGTCTAATCTATTTTTTAAGCTATAATAATGCTTATTAAATGATGAAGAAGCATTTCCATTAACATACTCTCTGGTGATTGACGCAGAGAGGGGATAACTGCCACTTAGCACATCCCCATAAGCAAACTCATTGGCATAGTTTGTTGTGCTGACGCTTTTAAAGCTGGCCCGGGCGCCATCCTTTGTGATAAAAGGATAGATCATCATCTTGTCTATAACAGACCCCGTGATATATCGAATGGTGTTGCCATTATCATATACAATGAGGGGGCCCGGCCTGTCTATGTTCATTTCATATAGACTAATATAGCCAGGATCGACGTTTCTTACTTTTGAGTATTTTGTTGAGCCGTCATTTACAATTACCTTTCCCGGCCCAAGTTGTGCGGGAGTGTTGTTATAATATACACTTCCGGCATAAATGAAAAACTCACACTTGGGGTGAGCTTTCATTGTGTTCAGAATTATATCGTTGGTTCCAAACTTGCGGAAAGACATTTTTAGTAATCCAGTCTGACACGCAACGTGATTTCGTTCTCCGGAGTTTTCTTAAGCGGCTCGGACAATTTTGCAACTGCTAATAGTTCGTTGCTCGAATTGTATAATCCGACTGTTGTGATATATGATACTGGATTATCAGACGCCTTGGTTTTAACTCTAATCTTACTACCACTTAAGTATGTGGGGTTCGAGCTATAGTTGAACTTATTGTGTGGTACTCTGCAGAAGTAAATCGTAGAATTAATTTCAGTTGTGTTGTTATACGACAGGTTGTAAATTCTGTGTCTTAGGGCATCGCAGTTTCCGGAAATAGCAGACTGGACCAACGATTGCGTTACATTCTGTGTAGCGCTACCGATTTTAAGAAACTCATTCGTATGTTGGCCGGCGCCCCCGGGGCCTGTGGTACCAGACGTAAAAATAGATGACGATAGAACTATCATTCCTGTTTGATAGAAAATTATCCCTTGCGCTGTGTTCTGGCCGCGGTGTCCGTTAGCAGAGTTAGCGTTGCTTTCGTATAAGACGCCATAGTCGCCGCCAATAGAAGTGGTGGTGCCTTCGTCTGTTGAAGATGCTGAAGCGTCTGTAAGCGTTACTCGGGTAGGGCCGGCGTCGTCACTAAAAGGATTGCCCCAGGAGCCGGTACCAATTACAATTGTAAACGAACCTTGCTTGATTTGATCTTTTGCTAACAATCTGGAGAAGTTTACAAAAAAGCATTGCTTCATTTGATTGTTGTTGTCGGCAATGTTTAAGTCGCTTTCGAAAACTTCAACTTCATTATTGCTACCGGTATAGCCCAGCAGTACTTGAGAAAACTGGTTATAAAGATTAATCTTTTTGCTTTCTTGTACGGCGTTTGCAGATCCGGAAAGTCCGGAACTCTCATCAAACCCACAAGTGATGTCAAAAATATGGTTAGCAGAAGAACTTAAGTATGGATAGTCATATACTGATTGAAACATTCCATGAGTATAATTCTTAATATTATTCTCGTTTGGAAAAGTTCCGTAGGTTCCACTTACAACCGTTCCGGTAACCGGGATTGCTTCGTGTAACAATGTTCTTGTTGTTGTTTGATCTGTACTTGTATTTAATATTTCAAAATTCTTTACTGGCATTTAAAAGCTCCAATTATGTTCCTGCGTATCTGAGAATTCTTACCGGCAATTGTAGGGTGGCCCCTGTGTTGGATCCATCGACATATACGATGGTGTCAATATAATCATATAATTCATTGCCGCCGAAGAGAAGTTGGTTAATGGCCCCATATTGCTGATACTTAGTGCTTCGCGAACCATTTGATCTGCCGGCAAGCTCTTCGTCTACGACTAAGTTAATTTTAGTTGCGCTGCCTCGTGGGCCTCGCAAGACTGATGTGGCAGTGTCTGCGGTAGTGGCTGTCCCATAAAAATATACTAAATCATCGATACCTCTTATGGTAAAAGTGTTATAATTGGCCAACCCTTGAGAGGCACCACCAGCAGAGGCTAGTGTTAATTCACCAAAGTTAATTGTTCTAGAGCCGTCGCTATTGTTTCTAAAAGAGCCGGCGCCGGCGGGGCCCATGACACCTACAACAAACCTGTTATCACAACGAACATCGAAAGTTGTATCAACCAAATTAAGGCCCACTAAATAAGTTCCACGATTGGCTGCTGTGCCCTTTAATTCTGGAGTGTTCAACCCGGATTCTACAACGATGGCTGGATCGGATGTTTGTCCGGACCATATATTGAAATTGGTTCCTGACAAGTGTACCTCTAGTTTCTCATCGCTCTCGTCATTAACAGCAAGATAGTATATCCTATTGTAAGAATTAATGCCGTCGTCAACAAGATTGTTAACCTTCAAAGAAGGCATGTATAAAATATCATTTCTAGCAAGAGACACCAAACCATAATTTATATTAGCATTGCTCAGGGTGTTAGCTTGTAGTACGGGTGTTTGCAAAATCTCTAAATCAGCATAGGCAGACCCCGATGGATGATTCTTTTTATATAAAGTATAACTTATTTCGTCGTCGCCAAGTGCATATTTTGAAATTTGAAATTGGCCCTGGGACAACCGCAATCTTCCAACATCTGTCAAGACTGCATCGAGAATTATGTCACCAGAATTATCTAAAAAACTGCTCATTTATTTACCTCTCTTTCATAAATAGTTTAAATTTTATTTGTTGCTCTGTTTATTTTCTATGTTCCTACGCTAGCAGAAGCGCATCTAATAATTCTTAACGGTAATTGAAGGCGACTATTAGAAGCCAAGCCTTCTATGTAAATAGATGTATCTATGTAATCATACTTATTTTTATCATCGCCATTAAGATACTGATCTGTTTTACCAAAGATACTATATTTTTGATCGCGGGGGGCTGCCGAGTCCCCCAATAGCTCATTCTTAAGGCTAAAATTCAAAGCCGTTACTGAGCCGCGGGGGCCATCGAGTGCCGACAATTCTTTGTCGTCTGTTCCATTCGAGCCATGGTTCACAATTAAATTGCTCCCCCCTTTTACAACATATCCTTCAAACTTATCTACAATTTGAGCTAACGATGTGGGAGAATCCCCTTTTAAAAGTCCAAAATTTGCAATCATCTTTCCTGTTATCTTGTTTTTAAAAGTAATGTTTTGATTAGGAGACAATACACTATTAAAAAATCTACTATCGCAATATACATTGAAATTATTATCAAAGAGGCCCGTTTGTAAAATATAGGCATCCCGATATTCGCTAGTAGAAGCTATATCCGATTCGATGCCAGACTCAATTATTAATTTTGTACCGTCAACTCTATTGTTCTCTAAAACAGATTCCTCTTCCTTATAGAGACTTTTTAATTTTTTGGTTGTTTCATCGTTTACAGAAAAATAATAACGCCCCGAGGAACCAGATGTATCCGGCAAGGGAAAAGGAAGATGTGCGGCGCCGGCATCTGTTGCAGGATTCGTTTCAGGGTTAGATTCTCCTAAATATAGTTGAGTATCTTTTGCTGGTCGGGCGGCGCCGGAAAGTTTATTGTTGGCTCTTAAAACAGGGATATACATTAAATCTGGTCTATTGTAGGAAACTAATCCATAATTGATTACAGCATTATTTTGTGCTAGGGCTTCAAACACAGACTGACTTAAAATTCTATTTTGAGTATTATATGGGACTACTGTGGATGGCGTGGTGCTGGTGTCCATTGTGGTATGAAGGTACAGCTTATAATCAACTTCATCATCCCCAAGCGCAAACTTGGAGACTTTAAATTTGCCTTGAGCCATTCTCTTACGACCAATGTCTGTAAGAATAGCGTCGAGGATTATTGAACCTGCATTATCTAAAAATGACATATTGTTTCTTTTATACCTATGGCTCTTCCGTTAAATTAAACGTTAAATTTAAATCTGCTTTTTTGCCTGTCTTCTTTGAAGTCAGTCTAATTTTAAATACCTTTCCCCATAAAGAATCATCAACGCCAGAACCAATTTCAAGATTTTCTAGTTGGGCAGCCGCGTGGTCATTATATTCCACGTTTGAATCATCTAATAATATTTGATTTACATTTGGTAATATGTGAACAAGTTTTTTAAATGTTTTTGATGGTTGAATAAACAAATCTGAATCTAGATCTTCGTCAAAAAGATCCTTAAATACAGAATATTTATATCCTCCATCATCAATTAATTCAGCTTGAAGAATTGTAGATATACGTCCCGGGGCTCCATGAGCATTTATAAATCTAAATAGGTAATAATATTTTTGATTTGTTTGTACCTTATCATAAAATATATCATCTGTCAAATAATAATTTTTATTTTCTATTTGTAAATCTATGGTTGCGCGTGGTGATGCTGCAAAATCAGTATAAGCAGTCGGCCTTTCTGTTAATCTAAAAACTTGTATTTGTGCTTGTGGGGATACTGTTTCTGTAAAAACAGAATCAGTTATCATGTCATACGTATTTTTATACTCATCTAAATAAGTCGCATCTACTGTGGTTATTGCAGGAGGGAGCGCTTCTCCATTTTGACTACTGGCAAATTCTTCATACTTTACATTAAATCCAAGTGTTTGGGAATTGTCTAGTTTTTGAAAGGGTACCACATCAAGTGAATTAGGGGGACTATCTAGCGGTCTAAAAGTTTTTGTTCCAATAGGTACCTCAAATATTTTAAGCGACGGTTCATAATATAAATTAAAGTCTGCTAAATAAGGATTCACATCTGTGATTTGTGCGGTGGTGGCAAACTGATTGGTGGCAGTAAAAGTATTATTTTTTGTAAACAATTGCTCCGCGGGTTCTCCTGTCGTTGGATTATAAAATTCTAAGCAATATTTATCAAACACTTGCTGGCCACCCGAATCTCTCGTGGTAGAACTTATTTGTCTAGTGATAATTAAATCATCCGTCTTGTATTTCATCCCCCCCACAAGAACATAGGCATATATATTATATGTGTATTCTTCGCCATATTTAACTTGGGTGTCTGAATATTCAAATGTTTGAAGATCGGTATTGTTAAAAAACCAAAAGTTTTGAATCGTATTTTGGGTTTGCGAATCTCCCGTTGGTGGGCCGCCGATTTTTTCAACTCTATAAGCTATGGTCTCGTCATAATTTGCTTCGTCGCGGAGAAGCTTATACATACCGCGCCATGTCCAATTAGCAAAATCATTAAAAATTTGAGAACTATTTGGTTCTGTCATTGAATCAATAGTTCTATTGAGCACATCTAATACATTATCAGTATTTATGTATCTCAAGCTACTCTTAGTATCTTTTATCAAGCCAATATCTGCTTCATTTTCATATCCTATTTGATAAGAATTGGTGCTTACTGGCGAAGAATTATTATAGCCGTACATTAACATCTCCACAAAATCACAAGATTTCAGAGTTGTATTTGCAGTTGTTTTAATATCATTAACCTGTGCATTCTCGGCGTCGACACTTAAATATTCGCTAAAGTTAAGAAATCCTTTTGTCGTCAATCTTCCTTCAACTTCTTCCAAAAAATATTGTTTTAATATTGACATAAATTTAGCAGAATAATCATGCTCAGTTAGAATCGCGCGATAAGTTGTGTTGTCACCTTCTGGAGGATTGAAGGTTATCTTGTTATAAAAAGGCCAATTCTCTAAATTTCGAGTACGAATACGGCTAGCCCAATTAACCACATAGCTATCGACTGCGTTATTATCAAATATTATATTTTGACTTATAAGAGATAATTCGGTTTCTGCTTCAGAACTTAAAGGATTGGCAGGAAGTTTAGAATTCAAATATTCTCTAGTTTTTGCTGCCTCATCATAATAATAGCTATAATAACTATGTGTTGAAGCACCTTCATACGAAGGAAGCAGATATGTAGTAACCGCATCATCAATATGATATGCACTCCATCCTAAATTCTCTTCTAACATTACTGCTTTCGTTATTGTTGGACTTAAAAGATCTGCTGCTGGGTATCTAAATCCATTAATATTATCAAAAGCATCCCACCCCAGGGCGCTGCCATCAGCAGCTTCCGCCCTAGAACTGATAGTGGCGACTAAATCTATAAAATATATATTGGGTATTAATCTCTCGTTAGCCAAAGTGCTGATGTATTGGACATAATTTGGCAAATACATATTATACTTACAAGTCATTTCTAGTGAACTATAATCGCCATTAGTGATTGCATGAAGGGTCTTGTTTTCAATCTCAGAATAAGGAGCTTCATAAGAGAATCCAAAAGTATCAAACACACTTGTGCTAAAAACCCCTCCAACTGTTTGTCCACGAAAGGTGCCTCCTAATAAGTAATTTCTCCATTCTTGATCGGTTCTTAGATTGTCTTCTCTGCCGTATATTCTAGCCGGCACTTTATAATTGGGGGTAACAGTATCGGCAGAAGCAGATGTTTTTAGATCTTCGCCGCCTTGGCCATAATTTATGGCAACATAGCCCAAATAAGCTGAGTATGGATTATTGTACGCAACGGATGAATCAGCGTAGTTCAAAATTTCAGATCGGTAAATGGCGCCTAGTTCATCATAATTACTAGCATTAAATTCGGGCACCTCGCCATAATCTGTTTTTACAATTTGCCAGAATTGGCCCATTTCTGTTCTCAATTTTTCAGTTGAGCCAGAAAGTGCGCTAGTATCAATAAATTGAATTTTCTTGGTGCTCATTAATAACCTCCATTGGTGGGCGCAGATGCTGAAACAAACGAGAGATCGGAGCCGATTCCACTTTGAGCTTCTTCTTCTGTCGAAAGAAGTGAACGCTTGTTATAATCGAAGCCTTTGTCTAATACGATCTCATTAAATACTGGCTGTGAACTTAGTTTAGTGACTTCGATTTCGGCAGCCATGTTTGTAATTACGTCGTCCATAATTGATATGTAGGTATCACCTGCGGGGGCGCCGAATCTATTCTGAAACCCTTGCAGTTCATTGTCGTCATAGTCAACACCAAATATTCTTGCATCGCTAGAGAAGCCATCGGGCCTTCTAAGCTTGGGAGCGGTAATATCTACATTAAAAGTTTGCCAGACTTGCCCCTCTCCTCCATAGTTGGTTGCTGCGGTGGCACTTCCGTTCAGTTCGCTACTAGTATTACATTTCCAATACCCCAAATGTACTGAATAAGGATCGGGGCTTTCGCCAACCACAGCGGCCACAGAAGACATCACTGGCGCGCCACCATCGGCGGCGTCGTCATGATTATACGCTTGGAAATACCACTGCGGAGTCTTAAGAGTAGGTCCGGCTAAACCGTCTAGGGTTGTGGTGCCATCGTCATTCCAACTATCTCCTGATAGCCCTAAGACAATCACGGCGCCTTGGTTACCTGTGGCGCCGATGGTGATGCCGGCGTTGCGAGAGCTAACTTCGAGGGCAGCATAGCCGGCGGCAAAGGTCGGATAAGTGGTTCCATGGGCGCGGATCTCTGCGCGATCATCTAAATTTCCAAGCCAATCATACCACCATAAAGAGCCTTCTGGCCCAGATCTTCTATCGTTATATTTGTCTGCCATTATAGAATCTCCTCTTAAATAAGCCTAGGTGTCTTATTAGTATACGCGCCTTTTGAAATTTGAAATTTAAATATTTTTATCATTGGATATAATTTATTATAAAATACTATGTCGTTAATAACTACCGATAAATTAGCTTTTTGCTTTTTAGCTTGCAATTCATTTACTATATTTTGATTACCTATAGATAATGCTTCATCAAGCTTATAAAAAGGATCGTCTTCATTTGCAAACGAGGCCTCTGCACTAATGTTTCTATTTTGTAAATCTCTAAAACTCTCTTCATCAAACACATTTGGATTCTCAATAATGTGTTTATCAACCTGATCCATGAATAAAGTAAACTTTCTGTCTTTATTTGTATTCTCGATAACTGTACAATCTAATGCGAATAAGGCCATCTTTGCTGAATCATAGGGTTGGACGCCGGCTCCTTGCGGTAGCTTAACACCGGGGATGGAAGCGATTGTATTTTGTGCAGCTAGTGCTGTTGGTAATTTGCTCATTTTTTCTCCTTATGTTATTATCGCTGAACGCCCTAATTCTATTCCTATTCCCGGATCATCCGGCGAAACATCGTTCGCTGGATCATCCGGATTTTCAACCCATTCTTGCCAGTCTGAGGCATCCCAGATAAAAACTCTCACAGCGTCGAGTCCATATGGAAAACCCCTCCATGCATGGAGACCTTCAGTGGTGGAAGAAATTTGGCCGTAGCCGTGTGTAGAGTGGTTATGGCCGGCCTGTTGGCCCTGGGCTTCACATCCGAATTCTATCGCTATATTTTCATAATAACGACCACCACCATGATCGTCGTCTCCTATTTCAGAGTATCCTCCATTGTAGAGTGTGTATATACTTCGTATCTCGCCAGTGTCTACTGCATAATAATCGTCGTATAATTGTTGAACTAACTGAGAAAAATCTTGGGCTGCGGTCATGGTTCCTGTTTTGGGATTAATTTGATCTGATATTACTTTTGCGGCAGCTACTACTGCGCCCTTATCACCATCAAATGTATTATGAAGAATATCCTGATGCATATAATATATAATTGGCACAATTACCCACGGCAGTACGGGTAAGTCTTCAAAATAAGTATTTATTGAATCATCAAAAAAATCATTAAACATTCCAGTAGCAGGATTAAAATTACATGGTTCGTTTGCCAGATTAAGATATTCTTGCCAATGGCTTGTAGTGTTGATGCACTCATCTTCATATTTTAATACCATTGATCTAAAAATATCAAATGTATTGTCTATAAAACCGACGCCAGGATAATTGAAGCGAGCAGGCCATCCACCCTCCACTGCCCCCATGCCCGAATCACTCGAATAAGGCAAATCTTTTATAAATTGATATTCAAAACACATTAATCTATAATCTACATCTGAAGCCAGCGCATTGC
>JGI25133J35611_10000762_pt1 | contig 17795 bp, 20 predicted proteins | sample ETNvirenome_6_85_FD_35611 | JGI IMG/M metagenome (IMG submission 35611) | reverse complement strand
TAGAAAGAATAGTGTTAGATGTTGGCGATGAAGAGGAGTCAGAAGAAATAGGTGGCGAGTTCCTAGATGTATTTGATGAAGAAACCCCAGATGATGAAAACGCAACTCGTGATATGTCAGACACAGGTCGTAATTTTGCCGATGATATTTACGGAAAGATAGAAACTCAAATAGTTGACGCCTATGAAATGCTCGGTGATGAAGAAGATAAAAAGCTTTATTACGATTACCTTTTAACAAACCTCCTTCTTTACTTTGACAAGTTTGAAGATGAACTTCAGGTTGATGTGCCTGACACCACAACCCCAGAATACGAAGAAGAGAAGGCTGCTGCTGATTCTTCTGAAGAAGATGATACTGGGTTGGAAGATATTGATTTCTCGTAAGAAATCTAAATAAATAAAAATAATCCTTAAAACGAGATTTGAGAGCGGTATAATAACTTTAGCTGCTTAAGAGTTTAGAGAAGAAAGAAAATGAATAAACTTAGAGAATATATAACTGAATCTTCTAAGAATATAAATAATAACTCTTCTCTTTCAGTTAAGTTAAACAATACAGAAGTAGTAGTATTAGAAGAACTACCTGATCATGTTAACCTTAATAGAGTGTTAAGAACTGTTTCTGGCTTACTGCCTGATAAATATTTCTATGGGTTAGACGCCATCTATATTACCCAGCACCCTGATTTTGAAAAACGACAGGTCAATGCTTTTTATATTGAAGGTGCTTTGTATATTTCGCCCGACCAAGATAACAATGAAGATTTAACCAACGATATCGTTCATGAAGTAGGGCACCATTTGGAAGCAGCGATGCCTGAAGAAATATATGCAGATCATGTTCTAGCTGACGAGTTTATTTTAAAACGCCAGATCTTAAAAAGAAAACTCATTGAAGCAGGGATAAATCCAGGCGAATATGACTATACTAATTTAAAGTTTGAGGAAGAGTTTGATTTCTTCTTGCTAAAAGATGTAGGGTATGATAAACTAAAGTATATTACAAGTGGATTATTCCTGAATTCCTATTCGGCAACATCCTTAAGAGAATATTTCGCGAACGGATTTGAAGAATACTACCTCGGCTCAAAAGAAGAATTGAATACTATCTGCCCTACACTCTATAAGAAACTAGACGAACTGCACAACATAGCAGACTGAAAGAAGGTCACTTGACCAAAAAACCGCACATCTCGTATTCCGAACTTAAAGATTGGGCTAGTTGCCCTCATTATCATCATTTAGTTCACGTTCAAAAACTCAAAGCGTTTGAAGGCAATATATTTACTGCCTTCGGAAACGCCCTCCATGATGTTTGTGAGAATACCCTTACCAAACCTCAAAACTTCGGCAACACAGATGATATCATAACCTTCTTTAAAAAGAAGTTTGTCAATGAAATCAAGCGGCTCCCGACTGTTGAACAACAGAAAGCAGCAAAAGAAGACTTGATGGCATGGCGTCAGCAAGGTATTGATATTATTCCAGAGATATACACTGCCCTCTCAAAGAAGTTTGGCAAGATGGGCACTGATTGGCATGTGCTCACCGCAGAAGAGCAACTCTACGAAGAAATAATAGAAACAGAACATTCTGATAAGAAGTTCAAGGGCTTTATTGATCTCGTTGTTATGGCGGGGAATAAGATACACTTGATTGATTGGAAGTCTTGTTCTTGGGGTTGGGATGCCCGTAAGAAATCAGATAAGTATATCAACTACCAATTGGTTTTCTATAAGCATTTCTACGCCAGAAAACACAATATTGAGTTAGAAGATATTGAATGTCATTTCGTTCTCCTCAAGAGAACAGCCAANAAATCAAACAAGGTNGAATTCGTAAGAGTAACGGCGGGAAAGAAAAGAATAGAGAACGCCCTTAATCTTCTGACAAAAGCCCTGTATAATATTGAAAAAGGGAAGCATATCAAAAATAAGTTAGCATGTGACAGGTGCTCAATTAGGTTTGGAAAGTGCCCCTTTAAGAAAACAGAACATTGTAGGTAACTCAAATATGACCAAAAAAATCAAAGTCCTCACGATTAGTGATATGCCTCTTATGCCATCAGGTGTCGCTACNCAAACNAAATATATGATTGAGGCTTTGCTACAATCTGGTAANTATGAAGTGGTTTCAATCGGCGGGGCGGTAAAACACATTGACTATACCCCTAAGACAGTAGAAGGTTATGGTCAAGACTGGCGAATACTCCCAGTAGACGGCTACGGAACACCAGACTATCTACGACAAGTCATCCAGCACGAAAAACCTGACCTTCTGTGGTTTATGACTGACCCTCGGTTTTATGGNTGGNTGTGGGATATGGAAGANGAGATTCGTAAGTCAGTTCCAATGGTTTATTACCATGTGTGGGANAACTTTCCTGCACCGAAGTTTAACGGAACATTTTATGATTCCACAGATTCGGTAGTCACTATTTCAAAACTAACAAGCGAATGTGTGAGAGTGGCTGCTCCAAATGTTGAAGAGATATATCAACCACACGCAGTTGACCCAACCATTTTTAAAAAGTTAACTAACGAAGAGGATACTCTCCAGTTAACTAACATGCGAAAGAAAATGGGTCTTGAAGGTAAGACTGTATTTATGTGGAACAACAGAAACGCTAAGAGAAAGCAAAGCGGCTCATTGGTATTTTGGTTCAAGGACTTTCTAGACAAAGTGGGTCACGACCAAGCGGTTCTAATAATGCACACCGACGTTAACGACCAGCACGGTCAGCCATTAGAGTATCTTGCTGCCGTAGAGTTAGGTCTTAAAAATGGCGAGATACGCTTCTCAAAAGAAAAAGTGCAAGCAAAAGACTTAGCCCTAATGTATAACCTCGCAGACTGCACACTCAACATAGCAGATGCTGAAGGTTTTGGTTTAAGTTCCCTAGAATCACTATCCTGCGGAACACCAGTAATCAACACGATGACGGGCGGGCTACAAGAACAAGTGTTTGATGGCGAGCAATACTTCGGCGTAGGAATTGAACCTGCGTCAAAAGCCATCATCGGAACACAGCAAGTTCCCTACATTTATGAGGACAGAGTTTCAGGCGGTGATGTAGTTGCCGCCCTTGAGACTATCCACAACATGAGCAAAGAGGAAAGAGATGCCATCGGCACCGCTGCCCAAGCCCACGTCAACGAAAACTATAACTTTAACAAATACAAGGCTTTCTGGGTCTCTTACTTGGAAGATTTACATAATAGACTAGGTTCCTGGGACACACGAAAAGGCTACAACTCTTGGGAGGTCAAGGAACTATGATTAAGGTCGTTTTAAGAGCCCCTGTCTTATCCAAGTCGGGCTACGGCGAGCACGCTCGCTTTGTCTATCGTTCTTTAAGGTCACAACCCGAAATCTTTGATGTCTGCGTTCACCCAACCAACTGGGGAAAGTCTAGCTGGATTTCGGGAGACACAGAAGAAATAAGAAATATAAATCAAGATATTCAGAAACTTGCACGAAATCCAAAACAGCCAATGGATTTATCAATTCAAGTAACCATTCCAAACGAATGGGAAAAGATGGCTCCTATTAATATAGGTGTAACTGCTGGTATTGAAACAGACCATGTTTCACCTGAATGGCTTCAAAAAGCAAACATAATGGATAAGGTTATCGTCGTATCCGAACATGCAAAACAAGGCTTTGTAAAAGCAAGTTATAATGTTCAAGATAATAACGGCAATAACCTCGGCACATTAACTTGCCAAACTCCAGTAGAAGTTGTAGGATACCCAGTTAAAGATATTACACCAGTAGACCTGTCAGAGAAGCTAAATCTCTCAACTGACTTTAACTTCCTTACTATTGCCCAATGGGGACCAAGGAAAAACTTAGAGAATACAGTTAAATGGTTTGTAGAAGAGTTCCGTGATGAAGAAGTAGGGCTTGTAATTAAAACCCACAGAACAAACATGTCTCTCGGCGACAGAAGAAATACGGAAACGCTTCTTAAAATATTCCTAGACAAGCTCGGCGAGCGTAAATGTAAAATCCACTACCTCCATGGCGATATGACCGAAGAAGAATTACACGGGCTATATGTTCATCCTAGGATTAAGGGTTTCATTTCAGCTACTCACGGCGAAGGTTTCGGTCTTCCTCTGTTTGAAGCAGCTTATTCAGGTCTTCCTATCGCTGCCCCTGCTTGGTCTGGTCATGTAGACTTCCTATACGGCAACATCACNAACGCAGTTTCGGGAAAAACAAAAAGAGGACCACTGTTTGAAAAGATTCAATATGATTTAGAACCTGTTCAACCCGCCGCCCATTGGAAGACTGTAATTAACCCAGATATGAAATGGTGTTTTCCAAAAGAGAAATCATTTAAGAAGGCTTTACGGTCGCTGTTTAAATCTAATGAGATGAAACAGATAATGGCTCAGGATTTAAAGGAACAACTATTGACACAGGAAAATAAGGTTGTTATACAGGCGGAGAGTATTAAATCTTTATTATCCACTGATGCATGTTCCAAGGTGGAGGAAGCTGATTTAAATAACATTCCTAAAATTTCCATAATAACTTCTGTATTTAATGGTGACGAATTTATTGAACCATTCCTTGAAGACATAACTCGGCAAACTATCTTTAAAGAGAAATGTGAACTAATACTCATTAATGCTAATTCACCTGGCAATGAGGAACAAGTGATATTAAAATATATGAAAAAGTATCCTAATAACATCGTGTATAAAAAACTAGAAGAAGACCCTGGAATATATGGAGTCTGGAATCTAGGTGTAAAGATGTCAACAGGTGACTTTATAACTAACGCAAATTTGGATGATAGAAAAGCACCAAATTCGTTAGAATTGCACGCCCTTGCTTTATATTCTGATGAGAATGTTGATTTGGTTTATACAGATATGGCGATTACCGACAGACCTAACGAAACATGGGAAAATAACTCCTCCAACGGCAGAAGGTATAATTCGCCTCCTCTCTCGTTTGAAACTTTAAAAATGGTCAATTCCCCTCACGCTGCTCCAATGTGGAGAAAATCACTACATGACAAATACGGTTATTTTGATTCTAAATATAAATCCGCTGGCGATTGGGAGATGTGGCTTCGTGCATCGTCTAAAGGTTCAAAGATGAAAAAAATATCTCAAATAGTGAATTTATACTTTTTCAACCCAAATGGTATATCCACTAATAAAGAAAATTTCGGATGGAAACAAGAAGAAGAACGTGAAATATTTAATTTATACAAAGACATACAGCCTATATAAATGAAATTGATAGTATTTGCTATATGGGGCAACAATCTTAAATATTTGATAGGGGCAGTAAAAAACGCACAACTAGCATCTGTAATTTATCCTAGTTGGAAGTGTCGCTTTTATGTTGATTCGTTAGTGCCTGAATCCATAATATATCAACTAGAACAGATTAACAATACAGAAGTTGTGAGGATATATGGGATAGGAGATTGGAAGTTCTCTTTCAACAGATTTCTGCCTATATCGGAACCTGGCATAAAAGTTATGATATCCAGGGATGCAGATTCTCGTTTAAACAAGAGAGAAAAGGCAGCAGTTGATGACTGGATGAAAAGCGACAAGGGCTTTCACATAATGAAAGATCACCCGTGGCATTTTTCTTACCCTATCCTGGCTGGAATGTTTGGTTGTAAGTCTGGCACAATAAATAATATTAGTGAGCAATTAAACCAGTTTGATAAAACAGATTGGTATCATTCAGATCAAGAATTTCTAAAACAACACATTTATCCTGCCGTAAGTGGAAACATATGTTATCATGATGATTTCCACAACAGCCCATTCCCAACTAGAAGAAAGGGCACAGAACACGTTGGTCAGGTGTTTGATGAACAAGATAACAATGTTGCAGAACATACAGAAGCAATCAGAAGGGAATTAAATGAAATTTTTTAATATAGATTTACATGTTTCGGTGATAGCTGATATCAGAACAATATTTGAAAGTATGGGTCATCAAGTTGACGATTGGACGCTATCAGGGCATGCCCATATATTCGGAAGAAGTAGAGACAAAATAGATGTAATTAATCATGTTAACTGGAAGAATTTAGACCAGAAGATGTGTGATGACTTTTATGACAGATATAAGGATGAGTTAAGCGAATATGATGGTTTCATATGCACATATGCTCCAAGTTTTTGTCTATTATATGAAAAATTTCAAAAGCCAATAATAACCATTGCCCCTATAAGATATGAGGCTCCATTCTGGAATGATAAAAAGAAGTGGAAGTGGTATAATGATTATCTTAAGAATGGCATAGAAAACAAACTTATCATACCTGTTGTAAATAATAAAGTTGATAAACGATATTGTGAGATGTATACCGAGAAGGAATGGCATCATATTCCAAGTTTGTGTGAATATACAAACGCACCTTATTCTCCTAAACCAGAAAAAGAAGTATTTTTATATTCTTCCTTTTTCAATTTTCAAAATTTATATCAAGATGACAAGATAGTCCCAAAGAACCAAGTATTAAAAGCAAACTATAAGTGGCAAGACCTGTCAGAATACAGTGGAATAATTCATATTCCATACTGCCCATCCACAATGTCAATTTTTGAACAATATACTTCTTCGATACCTTTGTTCTTTCCTTCGTTTGATTTTATATTATCTCTTAGAGAAAAATTTGGAAGCCATGGTATATTAAACCAACTTTCATGGAGAGAAACACATAATCTTCCGCCGTCGAATATATTTAACCCTGTAAAAGCCTCATTGATAAAAAATTTGAATGATTACGGCAACATTGACAACGAGAAGGAATGGATAGGTTTATCTGACTTTTATGACGAAGAATGGATGCCCCACATCCAACACTTTAACTCGTTCCCAGAATTATCAAGTATGTTGAGAAATGTTAATCTAACGGAAATATCTGATGCGATGAAACGACAAAATATTATAAGGAAAGAACTGGTCTATAAAAAATGGGACACGATTTTAAAAAACCTAGTGTGAGAAACTTAGTTATTGGAGATACCTCACAAATAGCTTGTTTTTTTTCAGAACCTGAAAACACAAAGTTTATATCATCCAGAGATATTGACATAGATAAAATAATTTCTAAGAAGTGGGGAAAAATATATCTCTGTGCGGCAGAACAAAGGACGTTTCTCAAATCAGTAAGTTTCAATGATTACAATGTTGACAAAACAATTGAAATTATAAATCAGATAAAAGGAAGTTGTGAACAGGTTGTCGTATTTTCAACAACAGAATTGTGGAATAAAACCTGCGGAGCAGTTAATTTAGAAACTCCTTATGATTTTATACCGACGCCTTATATTCTATCTAAGAAACAGATGACGGATATTATTATTAACAATCCAGATGTTTACAACAATGTAGTTGTTTTGTTTCCTTTCAATTTTAATTCAACTAAAAGAAGCCCAGGATTCTTATTCCATAAAGTCTTTAACTCCATCATCCAAAAAGAAAAAATTGAGATAGGGAACACATATTTTTATAGAGAATTGCTACACCCAACTTATGTTTCCAACCAAGCTATTTTGTCGAGCAATCATAGCATAATAGGAAGCGGAAGAGTAACTTTTGTTAATGATTTCATTAGAGACTTATATAAACATTTTGGTATGAAATACGACGACTATGTAAAAGAAAATTTAGATGGTTTTAAGACAAATGCAACCCGCGGTATTTTTTACTTAGAAACAGAAAGATGTCTATATCCTTATAATGACTTATTAAATGACACAATAGATGATATAATAAATATAATGGAGACAAACAATGATAAACCTTGTCAATAATACTATTGATGCTCAAGATATATCTCAATTAATATCGTGGTTAGAAACCGACCCGCGGCTGACAAAAGGGGAAGAGACTCTAAAATTTGAGGAGCAATGGTCTGAGTGGCTCGGCGTAAAACATTCTGTGTTTGTAAATTCTGGATCATCTGCAAACTTAGCATTTGTATATGCCCTGCAAGCCGACAATAGGTTAAAAAATAAAAAGATAGTAGTGCCTGCCGTGTCTTGGTCTACAACGGTCGCGCCTGTTATACAATTTGGGTTTACTCCTATTTTATGTGATGCAAGCCCGGAGAACCTCGGATTAGACGTTAATCATTTTAGACAGATTTGTGAAAAACAACAACCCGCGGCTGTAATTTTAGTTCATGTGCTGGGTATACCTTGTGATATGAACGAAATAACTTCTATTTGTGAAGAGTTTGGAGTTGTTTTATTGGAGGATACTTGTGAAAGTGTAGGGTCAACATATAACGATAAAAAGCTTGGCACTTTTGGCTTAGCAAGTTCTTTCTCTTTCTACTATGGTCATCATCTCTCTACTATAGAAGGAGGAATGATATCAACCAATGATACTAAATTTTATAATGTTCTGAAGTCGTTAAGGTGTCATGGTTGGGATAGAGACCTAGATAAGAAATACCAAGATAAATTAAGAAGAGACAACGACATCGATGATTTTCGTGCATTATACTCGTTTTATCATCCTGGTTTTAACCTAAGATCAACAGATCTTCAGGCGTTTATAGGGCAAAAACAACTATTAAAATTAGACGAGATGAACAAAAAACGAACTGAAAATTTCTTTTTGTATGAAGAAAAAATACATAATGATTTTTGGAGACTTAAACTCCCAAGTAATGTTTTAATATCAAATATGGCGTATCCTATAATAACACCTAAGATAGAACTCTTAGTGGCTAAGATGAAAGAAAACAACATAGAAGTCAGACCATTGATATGTGGGTCTATCGGCGAACAACCATTTTGGAAAGAATTGTATGGAGAGACAAAGCTCCCAATGGCTTCTAAAATTCACAAGTATGGAATGTATGTTCCAAACAATCATGATATAACTCGCGAACAGGTTGGTATTATTTGTGATATTGTAAATAAAGTTCTGGTGTAAGGATGTTTCATTTACCTAAATTTATTTGTTATAATTGGATGCCCCAAATAGCCGATCATGTGTTGGATTTGCCTGAACAAGCATATATCAATGCCGGCACTTCACGCTTGCATAATATTAATGATTTTTCGCCATATGATGTAAAAGATGGCGATTTAATCTTTGTCAAAACGAATTTTATAGTTAATGGGACTTTTGAAAGAGAATTTTTAAGTCGCATACCTCCATCAAGAAGCTTTAACTTGATAACAGGTGTTTCTTCTTATAATTTAGGAAGAGATGACGGAGATGGTTATAAACGTATTTTGAACCATCCAGCAGTGAATAAATGGATATGTACTAACCCACCTGTTGAAGAAAGTGATAAAATAATTCCCATCCCAATAGGATTTCAAGAGCCAGACCGCCCAGGCGGCAATCAGATATTTTTAGAATCACAATTTAGAAATCGCAAACCTTATTCAGAAAAAGAAGACAAAATATTTCTCCCATGGCACAATATTTCCACTAATCCGCTACGGCACAAACTAATAAACGAATTAGCCAGTTTATCTTTCGTTGTTGTTCAAACAGAAAAACAATCTTTAACTGAATATTATGATTCTATGAATCGGTATAAATTTGTAATAGGTCTTGAAGGAAGAGGTCCTGATATCCACCGCAACTACGAGACNCTACTGGTAGGTTCTATTCCTATTAACCTCAAAAGTGTTATTACCAAGGTATTTGATATGCACAAAGCCACCGCCGTTTTTTTGGAATCTTGGGAATGTCTAACAAATGAAAAGTTTGATCAACTTTTATGTGAACAATTTCCGCTAGATAAAAATGACGACTTTTTGTTAATTGAAAATCATATTAAGAATATTAAAAATTTGTCAACAAATTAATTTAAATGAGGGAACTTAAGTGATAAAAATAAATTATCTAGGAGGACTGGGGAACAATTTGTTTCAGTATTGTTTTGGTAGAATCCTAGCAGAGGAAATGGGTTATACTCTTCTGGCTTCTCCCATCTTTCCGTTTGAGGGAACATGCCAAAGCGTAGTTGGGGAAACCACCGTTGGCGATCTTAAAATATTAGATGGACATATTATAGACCTACCGTCAATATTAGAATGTCGTCACAGCGATAGCCAAATATTAATTAATGGATTTTTCCAAAGATATGAATATTATAAACCTTATAAACAGAAGATAAGAGAAGAGTGGTTAACAACAACAGGGAAATTAAAGAAGCGAAGCAAGACGGATGCAGTCGTCCATATAAGACGAGGTGATTATATTCAGTGTGGATATACGCTGACGGCAAATTCTTATCATAAGATGTTAAATCATATTGAATTTAGTAATCTTTATATTGTGACGGATGACATCAATGACCAATTTCTCAGAAACTTTGATAGGTATAAACCGGAAATAGTGAGTTCCGACCAAATAAACGACTTCCAATTCCTAATGTCTTTTGATAATATTGTGATATCTCAAAGCACTTTTAGTTGGTGGGCGGCATTTTTATCCGATGCCTCTAATATAGTTGTGCCACAAACTTTAAACGGGATATGGGGTAGCGAGACCAGACCTGATATTAATCTTAAAGTGTTAGACGATTCACGTTATAAACATGTTGAAAGTGAGATAGAATAAAATGAGAATTATTAAATCAACCCAAGAGAAAAGTAAAAGACTAGTCTGGAATGAAGTGGGAGCCGGCGAGAATGAATTCTTGAATAAATTTATGTCTAATGGACAAAAGATATTTTTTGATGTAGGAGCAAGGTATGAATCTCATATAGTATCTAAACTATATTCCGAGGATAAACACTTTCATCTATTTGAACCAAATCCAAAATTTTATCTTCCATTAGGTGAAAAATACTCTGCCTATAAAAATGTAAATGTAAACAATGTTGCCCTTGGTTCATCGCGCGGTCAAATGGAATATTTTGAAAAGAGTCAATCATTTTTTAATAGAAAAGTGCTTCATCAATCTACACCTGGCGAAATATTAAACGTCACAACCTTAGATGAGTATTGTGTTAGCAATGATGTAAGAGAGATTGACTTTTTAAAAATAGATACAGAAGGGTTTGAGTTGAATGTTATCCGAGGGTCAAAGGAAATGTTACAGAAAATAAAATGTATTCAGTTTGAATATGGTGGAACATATATTGACGCAGGTATATCATTGTCTGGTATTATAGATGAACTAAGGCTGTTATCACCACAATTAAAATGGGAACTCTACATGCTTCAACCTGGCGCACTAATTCACATAGACAAGACAGATATAGAATTGTTTGAAACATTTAATTACGCTAACTTTATATTATCAAAGGAGACTTTTAATGATAATCAAATTTGACAAACTTATTAAAAACTACAATATAAAACCACTTGGAGTGATACACATTGGAGCGCATGGCGCAGAAGAACAAGATGCGTATGTGGAAAGCGGAGTCAACGACATAATTTGGATTGAGGCAAATTCTAAATTAGCCCAAACTCTGGAGCAAAAATTCTCCAAAAATAAAGATGTTGAAATCATTAACGCCTTGCTTAGCGACAAAGACGGAGAACAAGTAGATTTTCACATTACTAATAACGGACAATCTTCATCGTTGTTAGAATTAGGTATTCATAAAAACCTGTTCCCAGGCGTCAAGGTCTCCGAGACAATAAGAATGACATCTGAAACACTTGATAAGGTTCTTAAAAATAAACAACTTGAAGATAAAAAATATAACTTTTTAAATATTGATGTTCAAGGGGCTGAACTTTTAGTTCTTAAAGGAGCGAGAAAAACTCTTTCTCGTGTTGATGCCATTTACACGGAAATCAACACAGATTATGTTTACAAAAATTGTGCGCTAGTTGGAGAACTAGATGAGTTTTTAAGTAATTTTGGATTTTCTCGCGTTGCTACTGAAATGTGGCAGAATCATCCATGGGGTGATGCCCTCTACACTAAATCGGTTAGTAAATGAATAAGAAAACATTAATAACCGGCGGCACAGGATTATTAGGATCAGCGGTAACAAACCATTTTTTATTAAAAGAAGAAGCGTGTTTATCTATAGGGTCTAGAGAATGCTGCTTAATTGACAGAGAGTCTACATTTAATTTACTTTCCGACTACAACCCTGACTATATCGTTCATCTCGCTGCTAAAGTTGGCGGCTTAAAGTCTAATATGGACTTTGTGGGAGATTATTTTTCAGAGAACATTAAAATAAACACAAACATAATGGAAGCCGCAAAAGAAAATAAAGTTAGCAAAATGGTGTCGTTGTTAAGTACCTGTGTTTATCCCGCTAGCGCAACCTATCCTTTGACAGAATGTCAAATTCACAACGGACCCCCTCACTCTTCAAATTTTGGGTATGCCTATGCCAAGAGGATGGTAGATGTCCAATCAAGAGCATACCGTCAGCAATACGGTTGCAATTTCATAACGGCTGTGCCTAACAATTTGTATGGAGAAAATGACAACTTTGATTTGGAAAACAGCCATGTCGTTCCTGCTCTGATGCGAAAAATATATGAAGCGAAGATAAACAACTTTCCTAGCGTTGAAGTATGGGGCGATGGCTCACCATTGAGAGAATTCACTTACTCTGCCGATATTGCCGAGATAATCTTTTTCTTGTTGGAAAATTATGATGAACCATATCCTATTAACATTGGCAACACGGAAGAATACTCAATAAAAGAAGTAGTTGAAATATTGTGTCGTCTTTTAGACTATCAGGGAGAAATAGTCTGGAATACCGACAAGCCAATGGGACAACACAGGAAGCCAAGCAACAACCAAAAACTTCTAGATTTAGGTTGGGATAGAAACAATTACACCTCACTGGAAGAAGGTTTAAAGAATACCTGTGAATGGTTTATAATGAACTATCCAAACATTAGGGGGGCGAGATGACTCAAAAAACAGCAATTGTTACAGGTATAACAGGTCAGGATGGTTCTTATCTTGCAGAACTTCTTCTATCTAAAGGTTATAAGGTAATTGGGGCAAAGAGAAGAACTTCTTCTTTTAACACGGAGAGAATAGATCACTTATTCAATGACGAGAATTTCAAACTAGAGTTTTTTGATTTGAACGATGTTGGTTCAATGTATAGGTTATTACAAAACCATAGACCTGACGAATTCTACAACATAGCAGCACAATCCCATGTAAGAGTTTCTTTTGATATCCCAGAAAATACAGTAGACGGTATTGCTATGGGAACGCTTAGAATATTAGAAGCAATAAGAAATGTCTTGCCAGCTTGCCGCTTTTATCAAGCTTCCTCATCAGAAATGTTCGGGGACAATCCAAATTATCCATATGATGAAGAATCAAGAATGACACCAGCTTCTCCCTATGCTTGTGCTAAGCTCTTCGCCCATAACCTTGTCAGAAACTATCGCGAGAGTTATGGCATCTTTGCCTGTAGTGGGATTTTGTTTAATCATGAATCACCCCGCCGCGGCGAAACATTCGTAACAAGAAAGATTACCCTCGCCGCCGCCCGAATCAAACTAGGGTTACAGGATACACTATATCTTGGAAATTTAGAAGCTAAGAGAGACTGGGGTTATGCGGCTGATTATGTGGAGGCGATGTGGAGTATGCTACAACAAGAGAAACCCGATGATTATGTTATAGCAACAGGTCAGACAAATAGCGTTCGTGAGTTCTTAGAAACCGTATTTGAACACGCAGGGCTAGATATAAAAGAGCATGTTAAATTTGACGAACGCCTTTTACGACCTCATGAAGTGCCTTATCTTTTGGGAGATCCCTCAAAAGCAAAAGAGAAACTCAAGTGGGAATGTAAAACGACATTTGATGACCTTGCCAAATTAATGTATGAGGCTGACTTAGATTACATTACAAAAACAGAACTCAACAAAGGAGAATAAAATGAAGTTAACAACACAAGCCGTAGGTGCGTTACTAATGACCCTACAAAAATGTCTAGCAGAACAAGTAGATATTACAGAACTACTTGAAGCGTGGGAGCTAGATACAGACAAAGAAGGCAATTTAGTCGTTCTTAATCCACCAACCTTCAAAGTAGAAGAAAGCGTTGAAAATACGCCTGCTTTCCTGGGAACTGATTAATGCCCCGTTACGTTTATAAATGCCTAGACTGCGAATGCCTCTTTGAGGTAATCCACCATTACAGAAACACTCAGGAAGCCTGTTTGTCTTGTAAAGGGACAGAAATATACAAATATCTCGGCAACCCAATAAACGTAAGAAAAGAAGAGTCATTCAAAAAATCCGGTAAAAATAAAACAGGTTCTGTGGTAAACTCTACAATAGAAGAGCTAAAACAAGAGCTTGACCAAGACAAGGCGAAACGAAGAAAAGATGCTTGAAATTATATTAGGAACATCCTTGTTAATAACAGCTAGTCTATTAGGTCTGGCTATTTGGTACATCCGTCAGATGATACGAGTATTAAATGCCGATGAGAAAACCAAAGAAGATCTGATTACTCGCCTTGCTAGTTTTTCTGCCCATGTTCAATCTGTATATGAGATGGAATTGTTTTATGGCGACCAAACCTTAAAAGGGTTGTTAACACATTCAAGAGACCTTACCGACTACATTGAGAGTTGGGCGTATCAATTTCAAGATGAAGAAGATACAGATCTAGAAAACGAAGGGATAGAAACACTTGAAGAAAGCTGATAAAAAACCAAGTAGGCATTACTTTACAAAAGAGACGCAAGACGCAATTGTAGATTACGCAACAACAGATGATATAGAGATTAGAACAGAACTTTATATTACACACATCCAGCCAGCGTTAAGCGAACTGGTAGATAAAATTGTTCTGACTTATAAGTTTACTTCTTTAGACAACATAGATGTTCTCAAGGAAGAATGTAAAATATGGCTTACAACTATCTTGGACAAATTTGACGAAGAGAAAGGCAAGAAAGCCTTCTCTTANTATTCAGTTATCACAAAAAACTGGTTTACCCATAAGGCTAAAAAACAAACGACGAAACACCGCCGTGAAGTTAATTACGATACNATGATACGAGAGTCCGAACTTGTATCTAAAACGCCAGAAAACGACATAGAAAAAACCAAAGAAGATGCGGAGTTTTGGAAGTTCCTTCTAGAGGAAGCTGCCTCATGGCAGAGCGACGCCCTTAAGGAAAATGAAAAGAAAGTTATTGAGGCGGTGAATATTATTCTCCGCAACATAAATGAGATAGAAATCTTCAACAAAAAAGCGATTTATTTATACCTCCGGGAGATTACGGGTCTCAATACAAAACAGGTTGTTACAAATTTAAATCGCCTCCGCGTCAAATATCGCGAATTCAAACGCAAATGGGACAACGGAGAACTCTAAGAAAACAAGTGGTTCCTCTATTTACAACAGTGTATAAATCGGGGAAAACCAATGAAAAAAGATGTAGATACTATTATTGAACGTGCGTTGACTAACGTTCAATCTGATAGAGGCGAGGCGATATACCTCTTAACTGAACTAAAAATGTATCTCGCAGGTGCAAAAGAGCGGTATGCTGACTCGGGCGCAATCGCTGCCAAATATGTAGAAACTTTACAACGCTCTAACGAACAGCTAGTCAAACTAGCAACACTACTCCAGCGTCGCGAAGCCAAAGAGGGAAATGTAACCCTGGATGAGGATGATAAGCAAGAACTACTTGATATCATTAACGAAAAATAATGTCAGATTCCAAGAAAACAATACTGGATTCATATGGAGTGCTGAATGACACAACAACATCTCCTGTTCAGCCCTACAGCGGCAACTATTTAAATTCTCTTCGCGATGTTGCAAAGGATCACCACACTCCTAATTTTCTTGCAGGAAAAACAGAGTTTAAAGCAGTGGTGTTAAGAGTAGACAATGATGGCAAGGCTGCTACTGAACCTCCATCGTTTTGGGCTTCATTGTTCTCAGAACTGCTTGGCACGGTCAGCGGGAAAAGGGTAACTGTAAGAGCCCGCATCCCTGAACTACATGTTGCTCTACCAGTTCCAAAAGATGAGAACGATCATGGGGTGATAGAATTATACCCCGCATTTACTTGTGCCCCTGATGTTTATAGCGACCCCGGCGTGGGAAATGTAATCCGAGTCTCGTTTGGAGATGTCAGTATTCAGTCGGACCCAGTTATTATAGGGAAGGAATCCGGTGGAAACACTCAAGAAAGTTTAGATATATTTGCTTCTCAAAAAGGTTGTATAAACGCAGTGCAAGACAGTTTGAAGTTAGAGCCTGTCAAGAGTGAAAAAATAATTCAGAGCAACATCAGTAGGATAACCACCCCTACTAAAAACAATGCTTGGGAAGTAGAAGAAAATAGGGAAAACATCCAACGCACTTTGGAATCTTGTAGTATTATAGAAAACAGCCCTATAACTCCTACATCAAATACTCGCAAGCCAAGTTCGGAAGCATCAACGTCTCGGACTCCGCCTGATGTTGCAAGCTCGGCAGGCTCTCCNCCTACAGGGGACTGTCAAGTGAGCTTCAAAATGTCTGATGTATCTGACCCCAATTTAGATTCACCCCTTTCCTCACCCCCCGGTTCTACCCCTGCTGAGGGAAAATATGCCATCTATCAAACCTCAACTGGTCGGAAAAGGGGCGAAGAGGAAATGACCAATGTTAGAGGCAAACTTGTGATGACTAGAGAAATATATCCCGCCTTTCAAAATCTAACCAAGGCTGCTCGCGCAGCAGGCGTGAGATTGCAGCTAAATTCCGGCTTCAGAACTTTTGACGAACAGCTTAATTTGAGGCGAAAAAATGTTACAGATAAGTCAAAAACAAATGATAGAAATTACCTAATAAACAAAAGACCACAGAGAGGCAACTTCCGACCGCTCACTTCCCAGCCTGGTCGCTCAAACCATCAAAGCGGCACGGCAATTGATTTACAAACTGGCATGCCTCGTGGAGGACCATACCCTCACAGAATAACTAAGATGTGGCGATGGCTTGCTAATCATGCCCATGAATACGGGTTCGTTAGAACGGTAAAGAGTGAACGCTGGCATTTTGTATATGTTGGGGTAGATAAAGCGCCCTCCCGTCGCTTTCAGCGAGTTCCTCGCGGGCACGCTTCTTGGGATGGAATGTTTTAAAAATGACTAAGGTAAAAGCAGTTGTAACCAAGGGAGTGCCAGAACAAAGGTTGTTGACCCAACGACATTCTCGTAATGCACTAGAGTTGTCTAGTGGTATAGACAACGATAAAATATTAGAAGCCCATCCTACCTATGCGAAAGCAAAGTCTGAGAAGCTTATAGAAGGACAAAATAACAACTTCATTATTTTAGGAAGAGATAGACCTACTACTATACAATCAGGTTACGGCGGAAAAGGTGATACCCATGCAGGTCGCATAGACCTCATCGCAGGTCTGTCAGGTCGTGCAGCCCGAGAGGTAAAGAAGCAGGGGGATACAGAAGAGTTTGTAACCACTAACCCAAGTGCCTTCCTTGATGCTTCTCGCATTTACATGAGTCAAAAGACAGACATAGACGAGAACTTCAAGATAGTAAAGGGCAAGGTAGGCAACCCTACTGCTCGCGCAGGCATAGCCATCAAGTCAGACGGCATACGCATCATCGGCAGAGAAGGTATTAAACTGGTAACAGGGACAGATAAAATGAATGCACAAGGTGTAGTTATAGACACTGTTTCAGGTATTGACTTAATTGCGGGAAATGATGATAAAGAAATACAACCTATACCAAAGGGAACTAATCTAGTAGATGCCTTGAACGGCATGCTAGACTTAATAGCAGACCTTAGCAATGTAGTAACAGATTTAACACTTAATCAAACAAAACTAATA
>JGI25133J35611_10000676_pt1 | contig 18704 bp, 19 predicted proteins | sample ETNvirenome_6_85_FD_35611 | JGI IMG/M metagenome (IMG submission 35611) | reverse complement strand
GTCCTCTCACCAAAACCCTCTTCATCATGACACCTCTTCAATCACGAACTTACCGTCCATCTTCCAGTTCTCACACAGCTCCCACAGAGACTCGTGCCACTTGTCTATCGTTGTCTTGAGATTGAACTCTGAGAGCACGTATTCTCTAGCCTTAGTTCCTATCATCTTTTGTTTTTCCGGTCCCCAGAGATACATCTCGTACAACGCAGAAGCCACTGTATCAGTACTCACATAATCCTCGTAAATGTATGGCACCATCTGCGATCCGACAAGAGTCTGCATCTCCACAGGCAGGGATATGCCGTTCTCCGATCCGTCCCTGTGGTCCACGACCTGACGCGTCAGGCCACCGGTCTTAAGCGCAATAATCGGTTTACCGACTTGCATCGCCTCCAGCGTAGCTAAACCAAATCCCTCCGCGTATGCGATATTCAGATTGCAGTCAGAAATATTGTGAAGCATATTCATTCGTTCGAACTCGACCCGCTGATTCGAAAAGACGACGCTGTCAACAATTCCAAGGCGCTCTGTGCATACCAAGAGATTGGGCCCCTCATTGTCAAGCGGGTCCGTGTGCATCAAAAGTGTGGCATCCTGTTTTCCATCCGCCTTTAGCTTTATCATGAACTTTGCCCAAGCCTCAAGCACGTCAGCAGGCCTCTTTCTGCGCGCATTTCTATTGACCCAAAAAACCACAAAATGATCCTGCCTTTCCGGACCTATCACATGTCTTCTGGCATCCCTGCTATCCTCTGCTGTCATTGGAAAAAAGACGTCCTGGGGCAGGGCGTGAGGAATGAAATTGGCCTTTTCAGGCAACAGCTCATTCACCATCTCATAAGTCAAATAACTGTGACAATTGATAAGATCAGTCGATTCATATAGCACACGATTATACTCGGGTGTTGGGCGATTATCCCAGACATGCCAGTAAGCTATCGGACAGATCTTATTGATCTCGTCATGCATCTCCCAGACATAAATAAAAAATCTGGGGTCGGTGAAAAGCAACAATACATCGGGTTTTTCAGCTGCAATAGTCTGGATCAACATGTCGCGATCGCCAAATCCGTTGATCGGTTTGATGATGAAATCCGGACTAACAACTATGGGATCATAGTTATCATGCTTCATTGCTGCACCAAATTGCCGCACGGACCAGCATCCCTTTTTTAGCAGTCCATCGATCAAAAATCGACTCTGACACCCTACACCCGACGTACTAAGGGCGTGGTCCGACAACATTAATATCTTTTTCTTTTTGGAATTCGCCATTGAATGAATATACTATTGCCCTAAAAGCAACAGTAAAACTAGCGAACTAAATACCTTTCAGGGGCAGTGGACGGTCTCGCGAAATTCACAAAATTTACAAGCAAGGCGATTTTTGAGAACCATGCCAGATTTCATTCCTTTGAGCATTCCGGTGACCAATTTGTTGGCTTTTTGCATCGCCCCGGGGCCTGACGAGACTTCAACAATTCCCATCGATTTTCCGGGCTTGGATTCCCTTTTTAAGAGGACGAATGCAGTCTTGACCTGGTTCGACGGTTTTCCGGTGACCTGCATCCAGTAGTGTTTGTAGAGGACAATCTGAGCCTGTGTCAAAAAATCGCGCTTCTTGTCGGAGCGCCACCCCCGAGGACCCGCTGTTTTCCAGTCAATGACTACATGTTTTCCGTTCGGAAGCTCAATGACACAATCGATAAATCCCTTGAATTTTCCTGTCTCGTTTCCCTCGACTGTCTCGTACAGAACGTGCTCTGCGGCAACAGGCTTCCATCCGGGAAATTTCTCGTCCAAAAAGTCGGGGAGCTGCTCGAGGCTGTTCTTTGCGGACTCAAGCCATCCCGCGAGAGGAACATGTTTGTATTTCCACCCCTGCGATGCGGACCTGGCAGTTTGGGCGGTGATGAATTTTGCAGAATCAAAATTCCGTTGTGCCCAGGCTTCTCGAATTTTCTGATGGACTGCGTCAATGTCGATCGGGCTGCCATTTAGAAACTGTTCTGCCGCATCGTGCACAATGGTCCCATAGTCGAGGTATGGACTGGGGACAAATTCCGAGATTTTGTCAATGTAGGACAATTTGTGCCGCCACGGACAGGAGTTCCACGTGCTCACTTCAGAATACGAGATGTGTGGCTTGCCGTTCTTCAACAGTGGTAACGAGGGGTCAAATTTGGATGTGCTTCTTGCCATAGTTGAATTATACAATGCCTGGTCGATTTTTACACGTTCTCGCCCTTCCAGCGATTCACGTAGCTCTCAAGCGACACCTTTGGAACCCAACCTGTTGCCTTGGTCATCTCGGTGTGGTCCGCAAGTGTGTTTCTGGCCTCCCCTGGCCTGGCTGGAATGTACTTCTTCTCTCCACCAAACATGTTCGCCAATTCGTTGATTGAGTAGTTACTGCCGCAGCCTAGATTAAAAATTTGTCCCTGCCACTTTCCTGCTCCGAGGGCAGTAAAACCACTGGCAATATCTGATACGTGTGTAAAATCACGACGTTGTTCTCCGTCTCCGGTGACCGTCAACAATTTATTCGACTTTGTTTGACCTTCAAAAATTCCCACCACGGTCGCATATACCCCCTTGGTGGGTTGACGTGATCCGTATACATTAAAGAATCTAGCGGTGACTACACTCATTCCGTAGATTCTATGATACATTTCACACACCTGTTCGCCGGTAAATTTTGCGAACGCGTAAGGATTGAGCATCGGTCCTGCATAAGCTGAAGAAGATCCCGCATAAACAACTTTGGAACCCTTTCGTCTGGCAAATTCACACACGTGGGATGTTCCTAGCACATCAATAGAGAGGTACGTGAGAGGATCCTTGAAACTGGGCTGTATTCTAGCCAGCGCAGCTAGATGATAAATGATGTCAAATTTCTGATTTTCGTATTTGTAGGTATTCAGGTTCCTGATGTCGTCGATCCAGTACGTCACATCATCCCTCATGTTCATCTTGGAAGAAGATTCAGAGCACAGATTGTCCATGACAAACACCTTATTCAACGTTTTGTCACACAGATAATCAACTAGGTGTGAACCAACAAAACCCAAACCTCCCGTCACTAATACTTTCATTCAGCACTCCGTTTACTCACAGCTCGTCCAATTTGATGTTCCCAGTCTCTTTGACTCTTGGGCCTCACTTCGAGATTTTTTTCCCAAGCAGCATTCATCACCTTGGGATCAACTCCGAATCGTCTGCTCACCGACATCATGGCATTTATATCCTTGGGAAAACAGTGTCCTCCGAACCCATATGCCGTTTCTCCCGTATGGGTTCGAACGGGCCCCGGGACGTCCCAGTGCGAACTGCCCAGTCGATCGTCAAACTTAGCGTACTCAACAACCTTATCATAATCAATGTCGAATCCTTCGAGATCCATTCGTTCACAAATTTGCGCAATCTCGTTAGCGAAAGAAACCTTAACTGATAAGAAGCAGTTTGTCACGTACTTTACCATTTCAGCGATGGTCGAAGACGTCTTGATAATTGGCACATCAGGAAACGCAGTCTGGTACAGGCGCTTAACAGTATTGATATGGGGCCTAGGGCCTCCCAAAACTATTCTGTTTTGATTCTTCATGTCGTCGAGCGCGTTTGCTTCCGTCAAAAATTCCGGATTAAAAATAATTCTCAAGCCGGCGTCGGCGAACATATCATTCCAGAACTTGACGGAGCCAGGTGGAACTGTTGACTTCACCACCGCAATTCTTTTTCCATCAAACTCAGACAACTGCTTAAGCACAGATTCCACTATAGAGACATCAGCCTCGCCATCTTCGTACATTGGAGTTGGAAGACAAACGAAATAAATACCGGAGAAACGACTTGATTTGTCCCCCTCTAATGCCTCAACTAATTTCGCCAAGGAAGGGTGGCTTCTTGTTCCTGAAGCGGATATGTCTGCTTTGTCAAATACGTGAACACTGAATCCTCTTTCAACCATCACAGACGCAAGAGATCCTCCCACGAAACCCTGTCCCACTATACCCAAGCTCAGCATTTTATCCCCCAAATTTATGGTATTTTTCGTTTTGTCTGAAACACACCCATCGCATTATACGTCCTGTATCTTCTTTGATAACAAAATTTCTTCCCGGACAAAATATAGGTGGTCTATATTTGTCTTCATGAAACAGTCTACTGAGTGGCGCGGAGTTTCACAAATTGGTTCTCTGTCATTAAAACTTGTATTCAAAATAATTGGAACACCGGTGCACAATTCCCACTCTGTTAAAAAGTTAAAGTACCACTCATTGTCCTCTCTGCAAACAGTTTGGAGCCGAGCAGTTCCATCAAGATGGTTCACGGCGGGAACCCTAGCACCCATGTCCTGTTTAAAATTCACTACATACTGCATGTATGGGCTGTCAACATCTCGCTCAAACCACTCAGCAACCCTGTGCCGAAGTATAGATGGCGCAAAAGGCCTAAACCACTGTCTGTGTTTCACCTTTTCGTTGACCCTTTCCTTCATATAGTTCTTTCTGGGATCGGCCAAGATACTTCGATTTCCAAGCGCTCTTCGCCCGGACTCTGATTCTTCATTGTATACTGAAACAATATCACCTTCTTGAAGCAGGTCTATCACATCTGAAATTTTTGCCTTTTTGCTGATAACCCTGCCTGTGCTAACAGCCTCGCTTACGCTGTCTAACACGTCCTGCTCAGGCCAAATCTCTCCCAAATAGGGTGAAAAATTGACGTTCCAATCGACTCTATCATTTTGAAGCTTATCGTGCCAAAGCCACTGCGCGGCACCAAGCGAGAGGCCTCCATCGTACGGAACGGGAGGAATATAAACGGCCTCAATTTGTGGATACCAGTTCCAAATTTTTCCCATGGCGACAGAATTGAGAACCACGCCGCCTGCAATGCAAATTTTTCTAGATGTGCTCTTAGTCAGCGCGTATCCAATAAATTGTTTTATCAAGAGCTCCGTCGCGCTCTGTAGACCGGCAGCTAAATCAAACTTGTCCTGCTCAGATCGTCTGGCAATCGCGGCCCACGGTTCCAGATATGGGTGCTTGGGATCCTTATCAGACGTAGGGCCCGGCGGTTGATTGGGAGGTTTGAATCCCGCCGATAAAATATCAGCCGTCAACATTTTGTAGAAATCAGTATGATACCGACCAGGATCACCCATTGCGGCCATCGCCATTACAGTGCCCTCCTGGCTTCCCAACGGCCAGCCGTTGTTCAACTTAAAAATATACCTGGTGATCCTAGTCCAGACACCTCCAATATTAATTTCGTGGGGTCTGAATGTTTGGAGATGACTGAGAGATTTGTCTTGACCCTCCCAAATTGTGCATGCTGACTCACCGCCTCGATCGTCTTCCACACCCCCGCCGTCCAGAGTGAGAATCAACGCATCTTCAAAATTACTTGAGTAAAAGGCGTGCGCGGCATGTGCCTTGTGATGAGAAATGAAGTGAAAATCTCCTCCATTTTTCTCGGCAATTACCATCGCACGATTGTGCGACTGGGTGTGCTGTCTTATTTTTTTCTTTGGGTGGACTGAAATGAAGTGAACTGATTCATCTGCTAAGTCAGGCTTCCTATCGAATAAAAATTGCAACGCATCACCCGAGGGCGATTTTTCCCTGTTGTACCGCTCATATTCGGCGTGAACAAGAGGTTTACCGTTCTCAAGCACACAAAAAGAACAGTCGTGTCCGGACCAAGCCCCAACTATTTTCATAACTTATCATCCTCACAGTGAGTCTGCAGAAGATCGACCCAATCATCAGGTGTTGCCTCTTCGGGTCTGATGGGGTTTTTCTTCCACATCCCTGCCTCATCCTTTGGAAGTTTCCAATCACCAACTGCGACTGTTACCGCTTCTATTGAATAGGGCAGCTGTCTACCTCTGTAATCTTCAAGCGCTGTCACATCCTCAAAATTCTTGATCTCATAATATTGGTGGCCCACCTTTGGCGGCCAGTAGTCTCCGTATCTCCTATCTCCTCTGATTCGAGCATTTGTTCCTCGACTGTCGGTGTAAATTGCAACAGAAACGGGATAAATGGGTAATACTGTCAACCAGTTGAGATTAGGGTTCTGGTCCGATAGTGTCTCAATACGTTGAAGCATCTTCGTCTCAGAATCCCCAGAATACTCATGCTGATCATTTTTCTCTGACCACGGTCCCAGCGAGCTTAGCACAGCACGACTATACATCACATCCGCAGCACCCGATGTTCTAGGCCTGGAAAAATCTGCCACAAACTTGTACCTCGAAAATGACACGGGTTGACTTAGCGAGCTTCCCTGAATTGTGACCCTACGCTGCGCATCTAAAGCAATGCACCCTATATCCGGGCTTTTCTCATAAAGGTCAACATACTCACGAAGCCAGCCACCCCTAACAATAAACTGCATGTCCCCCTGTAACAACACCAGGTACTTTCCGGAGGATTCGCGAACTATTGTGTTCAGGGCTCTTGCTAACTCATTGGACGGATCTCTTTCTGGCATTCTAAAAATCTTGGCACCCTGGCTTTTTTTCTCGTTCAGATACTCCTCTGTACCCTCTTCTACCGATGCATTGTCCACAATTATGACTTCCTTGTCCGGATAGTCGTTCGTGCACTCTAGAAAGCTCTCTAGGCAACTTTTAAGATAGTGTAATCTATTGCAATTGACAATGCCGACTGTAACCAGGGGTATTTCTGTTGTTGGCCTCCCCAAATCAAAAGGAGAAGATTCTGCCTGAAACATGTGATTCATTTTTACCTCATAGTTGTTGGGATACGTTTTTTCGCTGACCACACATAAACCGCATCGGGTTCGGTCAGGTGATTCCATGTTTTTGATACGTCTTCAAACTCTTGCACTGAAAGAAGGCACGACGGTTCTCGTGTTTTCGCGTTCAAGACATAGGTTGTCGGTGCCAGCACACAGCATTCTAACCCCACATCAAAGCCGACACCGTGCAAAATTGATCTAATTCGGCTGATCGAGTAGAGTCGGTGCTTATTAAATTGAATTCGCTCGGTGCCCTCCTTCACAATTGGCACGGTGCCCACAAAATATCCTCCAGGATTCAACACACGATGCATTTCTTTTAGCCCACGAATGTCTCCCTCTGGATCAATTGTATCACGATATCGACCCAGGCCAAAATGTTCGATCGCGTGCAGGCTGGTTATCCACAAAAAGGAATTGTCAGGAAAGGACAAATTTTGAGCTTCACCCGGTCTGAAAGCCAAACGTGAGTCCGCGACTCTAAAAACTCCCTTGGGAGAACACATTGAAGCGTCTAGCTGAATGTAATTCACAAATGATGCCATCATGGCTACAAATTGTGTTTGCGATCCCACATCGAAGCAGGGATAATGTTCAGCAGGAAGCTCGCTCAGCTTTGGATGCACAGACAAAAATTTTGTGAACCACCGAAAGACAACTTGGTGTTGTATTGTGTACACCCAATCCAAGCCAGCATCAAGCTCGGGGAAAGGCTCGTGATAGCTGCTGCTATCATCAAAAACTATCCTTTCCAAGGAGACAGAGGAGTTGTGGAACAGATCGGTGTGTTGTGCCTTGTATTCTACAAATTGGTCATACAGCTCTTGATCGTCCAATTTATCTTTCATTTTTTCTTTTCCACCTCAATCATCTCTGCGATGATGTCCCTTAACGACACCTTAATCTTCCATCCCAAGTAGTTTGTCTTAAATTTTGACATGTCTGTGTAATAACAGATGTGATCACCCGTTCTATTCTTATCAGATAAAGAATAGATGAGATCCAAATTGTGTTCCTCTCGAAGAATATCAATAATCTCCAAGATGGATGCGGAGTTCTCCTTGCACCCCCCAAGATTGTAAACGGCACCGGGGGCGGGAGACTCAACATACTGTTCGATTGCTGAAATCACGTCTGCGCAGTGAATCTGATCTCTCACCTGCTTTCCCTTATAGCCAAAAATTGTGTAGGGAGTTTCTGTAACTGCGCACTTCACAATGTAGGATAAAAATCCGTGGAGCTCAACACCGGTGTGCTGGGGCCCGGTGAGGCAACCACCCCGAAATACGCCAACATTCATGCCAAAATATCTGCCGTACTCCTGCGCACAGACATCTGCTGCCACCTTTGAGGCACCAAAAAGAGAGTGTGTGCACTGATCGATTGACATTGTCTCGTCAATTCCCTGGGAAAATTTTGGATCGGCAAAATCATATCGTGTTTTTGTTTCCACCATTTCCAAATAATTGGGCGCATCTCCGTAGACTTTATTGGTGCTCATGAGTACAAATACTGCATCTCGACAGTGTCGCCTCGCGGCTTCCAGAAGATTGAATGTGCCGACTGCATTGGTATCAAAATCCTCAAAAGGAATTGAAGCTGCCCTGTCATGTGATGGCTGCGCTGCACAGTGTAAAATCACTGAAGGCAGCTCTCTAGCGAGAATTGCATCAATCTTGGATCGTTCTCTAATATCAGCGCTGGAGTGTGTGTACTTTGGAAATCTCAGCAACTGTTCCACAATTCCGGAAATGTCGCCCTTGTTCCCAAAAAACGTCTTTCTAGAGTTATTATCAATTCCGACTACTCTACAGCCCTGATCCAGCCAGTATTTTGCCGCTTCGCTTCCAATTAGACCACCAGAGCCTGTTATGAGAATTTTTGACATTTGTTATTTCTCTCATCATTATATCAGATTGAATACAAATGTTTTAAAAGTGTCGACAATTTTAGTCGCCCTTTTCTATTTTGTGGGAATCACTATCAAAGTGCTGGGTTGAAAACTCAAAAAGCTCTGTGTCCTCCAGCGCGATCATCTGGTGCCTCAAGCCTCTGTAGACATGAAAGTTATCACCCGAACTCAGCACGATCTCACTGGCATTTTCTAGATCGTCCTCCTCAGAATACTTCACCAAAATTTTACCCGACTGGACGTAAAAAACCTCGTCCTTTAGCTTGTGATAATGCCACGAGCATCGCTTGTCCTTCACAAAATAGAGAAGCTTCCCACAGTACTCCTCACAATTGACAATCCATTTTTCAAAACCCCAGCCCTTCGAAACAAAGTGTATTTTTAAAGTTGTGTTTTCCACTGCGCTTACCGCTCCATCATAAAAAAATTTCGATCAGAAATTGCCTTATCGTCTACCCATACATCATAATGCGGTTTTCCCAGGTTTAGTTGATGGTATCTGACACCCCACGCCTCAAGTTGACGTTGGGTTACGTCTCTCCAGTCAATTCCTGTCTGACTTCCTCTCGCCGTGTACAATAAAATTGTATGACCGGCGTCATAGAGCCCGTTTACCACCTGAACTCTGTCCTCATAGGGAGTTGCTTCTGAATAATCTCCAGCTGTTAGGTTGCAGAGTGTTCCGTCTATATCAAAACAATAAATCATTAATGAACCTCATCTCATAGTGACAGCCACGAACCAAAGCTCATAGCAACAAAATATCTTCAGTCTTTCCATTCATGATTAGCTCTCTAGCTTCCATAAATTTATCATCATCAATTTGACTGTAATTAATAAGCTTGCCGTCCTTTCCAGTTAGCATTTTGGTTGCATCATCCAGCTCTGAAACATAGTCATGAAACGCGTCATTGCAGATTTTCTAAGAACAGCCGCCAAAATTGCGGGCCCTTCAGGTGCAACAACAGGCATTGCTGACTCTCGAAGAGGCATGTTTATAAAAAGAACACTGACTCCTTTGAGTTCNTCATGCGCGTATTTCTTAGTAATTTCAGGAGGATAAATCATTAACAACAGAAACATCCCTAAAAAATTGTCGTAGATAGACACGCGAAAGTGTTTTTGAAAGACCGGCAAGGTCATTTCCAAAGAGATCGGTATAGCTTTTGATCATCGATTTTTGCTCAGAATTAAATTTGAAGGAAAGCAATACAGGCTTATCATACGCTATTTGGCGCGTCCTAAAGCTTTCATCCTTGTCCTCTGATAGCTTAAGTGCCCTGCTGTTAATATCGTATTTGAATTTGTGCTCATATTCAGCATAACTCAAATTAAAAATATTGGCGACACGAAAGTATTTGAATTTAATGATCTCATCAGCAACTTCCAAAATATTCGCATCTGCGGGATCGCTCTCCTCGAGAAGCGCATGAATTGCCAATGACGCCACTTCACAGCAATGTTCAAAATATTCCGTGAGAGATAGCGCCTTGTATTTTGACAACAAATTGTTTCCGTAATCTCCGGAGATGTACTTTCTTATGTTGTTGCCATCGCTAGCAAACTCTTCCAGATCGTCTTTTGATTCCCACAATTCTTCAGCGGTCTCATCGACATATTGTTGCACAAGATCATTGAACTTGGGAATTTCCTCATTGTGATAAATTTTTTCAAGCCATTTAAATGCTGATATTCCGGCATTCTCCAGTAGTTTTACGATCTCCTCAAATATTCCCTCATTGTAAAAAATGTTGATGATCAGATTCATCTTTCGACAGTCTAGATAGTCCTGAAAGCTCAGAGTTTCATTTTGAATCGCAATCTCTTCGATCTCAGCGGCAACAACTTCTTCGCCTAAAACGTTAAAATAACCAAAGCATCTAGGCAGAACTCTAAACCTTGTTTTGAATTGGAACTTCTTGCGTGAGGAAGCCACATTCATTTCCGTTCCGGGAAGCATCATTAGCTGATACATGACGATCAGGTTGAAGCTGCTGTCAACTAGTTTTTGTAATGTTCTAAAGTGCTTTTCTTTAGAATCAGTGGGTAACCCTAGAATAACTTCCGAAACGACATTGGAGTTAGTTCCTTGTGCTTGTTTTGCAATCTGGAGCAGCTTATCAGAAGATATATTTTTTCTCTTTATGGACTCCAAAACTTCCTCATCCAAGCTCTGCACAGATCCGGANAATTTAATGGCACCGTTTACCAGCTTAGCAGCCTCTAAAACCCGCTCCCTTTTATTTTTCCCTGTTGTCACATTGATAAATTTTGGGTAGCCATATTCTTTTTGCATTTTGCCAATAAAAGCACATGTCTCTAAATCTTCCTTGAACATTCCAAAATTTGAATCGGAAATATAAAGATCGAACCTTTTTTGATCATCGGGAAACTCACTAATTTTTTTTGAAATATACTCAATTTCTGCATTAACTGTATCCTGGGCTTTTTTGCGAACCTTTCCCCAGTAACCCTGACCCTCGGTACAGAATGTACAGGTAAACGGGCAGCCTCTATTTGTCTGAATAATTGGCAAAAGACGCCCACCGAAGAATTTATCCAACAAACCGCTGGTGTACGGCGACGGCATTTTGGTAAGATTTGACATTCGTGTGGTGTTCCTGGAAACCTCTAGCTCACCGTCCCCATTAATAAATGTGGTATTATTTAGCTCTGAAGCTCGTTCTTGAATGCGCAGAATCTTATCCTCGCTATCAATATACTCATAAAGAAGCTCTACGATTTTTATCCAACCCGGCTCACCTTCCTTGGATACATAAAAATCAATTTGCCTGTTTTTTTCCAAAAATTCCTTTTGTGCCTCAGCATCGACAGGAAAATTCGGTCCTCCCATTACGATGGGCATGTCCGGATATTTCTTTTTTATTACCTTGGCAAAGTTCAATCCCAAATTGCAATTCCAGATATAATTTGAAAATCCAATGATGTCAGGTGTGTCCTCATCAAGAGCTATTGATAATTCTTCTGGGAACTTAAAAATTTTGGCTTCAATTTCAAACGGAAGTGTATTTTTCACGCACTCAATCATGCCGGCAATTGCAGCTGGAAACACATCAGACGATATTGTCTGTTGCATATATGTGAGATCTGCCATCCATACTTTCATGAAATTTTTATCCTACAACCAAACCTAGAAAATTACCACAAACTTCTGCCACCATCTAAGACCAAGTTGTGCCCTGTCATATAAGAACTGGCAGAAGAACACGAGAATACAACAGCTCCTTTGTACTCATCAATGTTTGCCATTCGTGCCATGGGTATTAGGTTGGTCAGCTTGTCAACAAAATCTTCAGGATGATCATGAAACACTCCACCCGGACTAATTGAGTTAACGCGTATATTTTGCTTAGCAAAATATGTTGCTAGATACTTCGTCATTCCCACAATCGCCCACTTAGATGCTGAATAAAAAATAGGCTTAACGTTTTGTTCAGAAAAGGCCTCATTGTCTTTTTGGTATATCCTCTGATCGGGCGCAATCACGCTCAAGTCAGACGAGATGTTTAATACCACACCACCGGCAGGATCTACATTTTCAAGCATCTTATTGATGACAATTTGAGTCACCAAAAATGTTCCATTTAACGCAACATCCAAGCCTTCTTTCCATGTCTTCAAGGACATCATTTCAAATCTAGATAACCCCTTTCCACCCGTCAAACCGGCATGCCTTACCTTTGGATCCTTGGCGGCATTATTTATCAAAATGTCGATACGCGGAATCTTGTCGCATACGCTCATTACTGAGTCGNAATCAGTTGCATCCATGCCGAAACCTGCGACGTTGTTTACACCATATTTTTTTCTCAAAAGGCGCGCGACCCTTAAAACCTCAGTCTCCAAAATGTCAGCTAAAAAAACATTCCCACCGGCCTCGATTATCGCTTCGGCGTGATATTTTCCCAGCAATCCGGCGCCACCTGTGATCAGACAATTTTTGTCGGTTAAGTCAAACAAACGCATCAAATAAACTTACCTTCCGAGTGATCTTTAAGCGTCATCTTTAGCACATCAATGTGCTTGTTAGCCTCTTCTACAGTTCTATAATTCGTTTTGAAAAGCATGCTTCGTTTTTGAACATTTTCTGCCACAGGACACTTTCCTCGGTATTTTTCCGCGTATCCCATTTCGATCATTATGGGTTCAAAGTACGAAGGTTGCATCATTCCATAGAAATCATCCCCACCCAGTTCTTCATGATGATTGTAAAAATTCAGCCAATCCTGTGTATTCTCGAAGGGTGACTTGACGCAATACGTAAAATACGCGTGAGAGTACCCCTCCGGAGTAATTTGGGGCTCAAAATCTGTGCCATCAAAAGCTTCATCATACAATTTTGCAATCTGCTGGCGAAGTTTCACAATTTGCTCTAGCCGCTCAAATTGTGCCATGGCAACAGCGGCACAAAACTCATTGTACCGGTAATTGAGACCAATCCTGTCATGTCGGGTATAATCAGGGCGCTGAAAGTCTTTTGGAGTGATGGCGACCATTTTACTTTTGCCGGCTGTTAAATTCTTGAACCCCATTCCTGCAAATTTTCTTGCTTCAACAGCCAGTCGCTCATCATTGGTTGCCAAGAGACCTCCTTCGCCAGTAGAAAGATGTTTAGTTCTCTCAAATGACCACAAAGAAAAATGTGCAGTATTTCCTATGTATCGATCCTTATACCTCGCTAATTGTGTCTGGGCGTTGTCTTCGATCACAATTATGTTATGCTTTCTAGCAATGTCCATAATTGGATCGATGTCGACGGGTAGACCGTGATATGACACAGCAATTATTGCCTTTGTTCTGTCCGTTATTCTCTCAGCAATAGACGTCGGATCGATATTGTGAGTTTCGTAATCAATATCAGCAAAAACAGGGGTGGCACCGACAAGCAATGGCATGCTGCTATCCACCAAAACTGTGTACGGAGTTGTGATTACTTCATCACCTTCACCCACCCCTGAAGCGACTAGCGCCGTATGAATAGCGCTAGTCGCTGAATTCATAGCAATTGCATATTTCACATTATACAATTCACAAAAGGCGCTCTCGAGACGATCGGTGAATGGACTTTTTTTGTGCTCTCTAGCGTTGCTTAGTACTTTTTGAAGATATTTTAGTTCGTTGCCAGATGTCCACTTTGGATCAATCATCTTGTTTATTTCCCTTGATTTTTTGAACCCAGTAGGGGTTGGCTAATTTTTTTCTGGAATCAATTTCAGATTCATAAATTCGCTTCTTTCCATCCCCCAACGATGCTTCTACTACTCTAATATCTCTTGCCAACTTTTTGATCCCCGGAAGACCCAAGGATGCAGCCTGATCTGATCCGTACATTGTCCTGTCTAATGTGATGTGTCTTTCAATGCTGGTGGCACCTATTGCAACGGCGGCAATTGAAATACTGAGACCTCTCTCGTGCCCGCTATAGCCTACATTACACTGATATCTTTCTTTGAGGACATTAATCATCCTTAGNTTTGCTTCGTCATCTTTCATTGGATAAGAAGAGTTGCAGTGCATGAGCTCGAAGGGGCAATTGTGTTCACGAAATATTGACACAGCACGATCAATTTCTCTAATTGTGCTCATTCCAGTTGATATGAACGTGTATTTTCCTTCTAGCGCAATCTTGTGCAGCAAGGACGTCACTGTTAACATTGCAGATGCCACCTTGTTGTACTTGAGATCATATTTTCTTAGAAATTCCTGACTATTAAGATCCCAAGCTGACGCAAACCAGTCAATTTTTTTAAATCGACAGTATCGATCAATTTCATCGTATTCCTTTTCTCCAAACTCTAGACCATTTTTTTGTTCTCTGTTCGTCGTACCAAATGGACTCTTTCTGGGCCTGTCCAGATCAGACGGTGTGTACACATCATTCACTGTGCGTTTCTGAAACTTTACAGCATCAAAGCCTGCCTTCTCAGCTTCATCTATTAGTTTTTTGGCAATTTTGACATCACCATTGTGATTAATTCCAATTTCAGCAATTATTGTGATTTTTGACATTTAAAGTAGCCCTGTTCCTTTGTTTCACCGTCTGTAAATGTAGTCGGTTTGAGTAACTGTTCTAGAATCACAAAACCGTTCTTGTTCAGCAATCCTACGAAATCATCTAATGAACACTCAAAAAAGTGAAATTCATTAGAAGGATCTAGATTAGTCTCAGCGACGATGGGTGTGGTAATCACCAAAGTTCCTCCGTCTCTGAGCAATTTATGACATCTTCTCAAGAAAATGTTGGTATCCTTTAGTGGCATATGTTCTATTGTCTCAATTGAAAAAATGACATCAAATTTTTTCTTATCCAGGTCTTTCTCGTCTGAAGTAAATCTACAGTGTGCGTTCTTATAGTGATAATTGGCATGTGCAACAGCCGACTTATCAATATCGTATCCCCATACTTCTCGAGCAAAATTGGTCAAAAAGGCAGTGCCGTACCCGCTGCCACATGCGCAATCCAGCCACACGTTGTTGCCCCCAATCTCTCCCAGAAGATTTATCGACTGAAAGTATCTCTCAAAGTGTCGCAGAAATGGATCGAAATCGATTTCAAATGCCCTAGGGTTGAACCTTTCAATGCCTGACGACATGTCATTAGAATATTTCAAAAAATCTTCCTCGTAGTCAACATCTATTGTATCATTATCAACCCATCTAAAACCGGTCTCTTCATTCAAAAGAAGATCATCCACATTGTCAATCTCAGATGCCAACACCACATAAACCAAATGACTCAAACTAAAACATTCTGGATAATCCTGTCTTCGATAAAATGGATGATCAACTAACTTTTTTGCAAAAATATCGTTAATTTTTTTAAGACTCAAGTACGGGTGATCTTTGGGTCGTTTTTTTCCTGTGCAAGACCTAAGTTGATTCTCATTTAAAAAATCTAGCGTGGACTGAATGTCTGCAAATGTTCTTTGCGGAAACGTTGGATAGAGAACTACAATTCTATCATTGGACGCAAAATTAAAATAATCAATTGTGTCCTTTATCACATCCCGCATGGAAGCTTTGTCAGTCGCCAAATATGCTGGACGTGTTCGCACTCGCAATTGGTGTTGATGGCAATAATCGATTAGCTGCTCATCGTCCGTGGTGACAATTATATTTTTTCTTTCTGCGCCGGGTATTTGATTTACAGTTAGCGGCAATAATTTTCGATTTTTAAATCTTAGTCCCTTCGAACCTTTTCGTGCTGGAATTAGATACCAGGTGCGCATTTATAACCCTCTAATAATCATAACCAGAAAAGGACAACAGTTCAGCATTAAGATGCTCTATTTCAAAAGATGCACCCTTCCACCACTGATGAGTTTTTTGATGTAGCTAATTTCACCCGGCCAGTTATGGCCATGGCCGTTGTGAGGTTCCGTTGGATCATCAAACTCTTTAATGTCATCGAAATAATGATCTTTATCGGTTGGATGAAAATCAAATCCACACAAAAATATGTCGAAATCTCTAAACCTGTCTAGCACCATTTCTATGGCTATAAGTCCTGTGCTGGGTTGCTGTCGCCAAAATCCGACATACGCATTTTCAAGAGAGCGCTCCCACTGTTCCTTTGACGGATACACAATATCATCGTGTCCCAGCCAAGCAATACATCTTTGACGCCTATAGGGCGCGTGCCCATCTAACNTGACATCGGTGGGNCTGGCTGACCAGATCTCACAATTTTCAGCAAGTTTTCTGGAAGAATGATCCGGATGATCCTTTGTGTTGGGAAGCATTGCCGCGGNCTGAAAATTTAGACAAATTATAGTCGTTTTACTTCCACAATCGTCCTCAAAACCATCAATCAAAAAGTCATTAAATCGAATGACCTGATCACATTGATCAATTTTTTTACCAAGCCCTGAGCCTAGAATTTCTCCAGAGTTGCCAACTAAACAAACTGATGATTTTTTATCTTTGTGCATTGTGTGTTTTCTCTAAGCGCTAATGTTTGACCTACAAGTGCATGTGAACTGCTTCATAAGATCCCCATTCCGCTTGATCAATTTCATGTGCTTGTGGTGTATCATGAGCATCCCATCGAATATATGGCCGCACAGGTGTGGCAATTTTTGTTAATTGAAATCCTAGGTCCGCAAAACATTTTGTGAAAGCTACTTCTCCCCTAATGTGAGCTCTGAAGCATTCAGTGGTCTGTTCTTTGGGCACATCCTTGTGGTGGGGAAGACAACCGTGCACATCTATTACACGTTGAATTCTATCTCGAGTTGTGCAACCTGTCCCTCCGTGAGCACATCTAGCGTGTATGCCAATCAACCCGAGAAATCCAATCGTCTCATCCTCTAGCTGCTTAGCAGCAATATCAAGAAAACCGTCTAAGTTGGGAATACAGTCATCCTCTGTAAAACACCATAGATCATAATCATCCTTGAAATTTTTGAATGCATTATCAAAGGCGCCGAAGGACACGCCTACATTATCGCCATCTAATATTCTAAAAATGCCCCGCTTGGTCGGTGTTTCATTAATATCACTAAGAAGTTCGCTAGCCTTCTCTACTTCAGGAGTGTTATTGACAAAAATGATATCAGTCTCCACGCCTGGATCCAAATTTCGATAATTTTCAATAGAGTATTTTACCAGATCTATCACATCATCAACACACTTGAATGTGCGCCGGCGCGCGCCAAAATAGACAGGTATCACTATACACGCTTTCATTTTACTTTCCCTTTTTGTTTCAGCGTCTCACACCATCGTATGACGCTAAATGCCTCTGCGTGCTCACAATTTGACTGACTGCCTCTTATCGCAGAAATATTTCTCAATAAGCTTTCGCTCCTGTGACCCCTGACTTGAGATTTCAGAAGAGAATAGAGCATAAGTTTTCTTTCAATGTCAATTTTTACAAAAAAATTGGGATTAAACTGCTCTCGCTCTCCCGCCCACAAATCCTGGGGTTGTTCATACATCAGAACCTTTGGTACAAAGTGATTCAAATCGTGGGGTCTAAGCGCAATAATGGACGCTTTGTACACGGCTTGATGATCTTGATTGTACGCAGGTGTCGGAACATACGCCACCTCAGGCTTGTAATCATTGATCACCTTTTCTATGTCAGGAATCAAATCAATCACACTGTATCGATTGACCGGATTGTCCAAAAGAATTGTGTGACACCCAATAATCCGCTTGATTTTTTCAAACTCTTTCAGTCGCTCTTCTTTAGAAAAAATTGAAGTTCCATGATTTTGAAATTTTGCCAGCCCACAGTGAATTACCGTCGTTTGGTTGTCAATCACTCCGCCACACCCCAGAATCTCATCATCCACGTGTGGAGAAATTATAAGTTTTCTAGTCATCTATTTTAGCGACGGTGAAATACAGCTTGTTTCCATCGCCGCACACTACATAAGCATTTGGATATGGGTCCTGCAATGCTCTAATTTTATCATAGATGGCGCGCGCTGTATAAATTTTAAAATCATCAATCGCAATTTCACTCTGGCACTTTTTTCTTCTCTTAAAAAAAGTTGCTTCCTCTTCCTTCTGAGGCGTTCCTTCTAGGTTGCCTTCCTTTTCACACTTGACAACCTCCCTTAGGCAGTCCAGCGCGCATATTGAAATTCTTCTCAGCACATCTAAAAGCTCACCATCGAGACCAAACTCATCTGATTCTGCCAAAATCGGACCAGCATCCAAGCCCGCAGTCATTAGAAAAGCAGTAACTTTTGAAGTTTTCTCCCCTTCTATTATCTGGTGTTGTATGGGGCTTCCGCCTCGATACTTTGGCAGGGGGGAGGGGTGGACACAGACACACTTATTTTTCAACAAGAATCTCTCATCAATCAGCCAGCTCCACCCCACAAAAAGAACCAAGTTAAACTCAATATTTGACTTACTGTACTCGTTAAATTGTTTGCGTGACTTAGCTACAAAAAAATTATCCTCGCTGAATATCTTCTCCAAGTAACTGACCACACTTAAAGACCAGTCCCTGTATCCACAAAATAGAAAATTCATCACTTATAGC
>JGI25133J35611_10000675_pt1 | contig 18706 bp, 9 predicted proteins | sample ETNvirenome_6_85_FD_35611 | JGI IMG/M metagenome (IMG submission 35611) | reverse complement strand
AGCTGCGGCGGCCGAGCGGCGTGCAGCGCGGCAGGCAGGCGCTCCAGCCCGGCAGGAGCAGGCGGCCCAGGCCGGAGCGGCGTTGCTCGAAGCGGGCGGAGGGTTCCTGACGGGCCTCACCGGCGGCTCCGGCGGGTCCCCCTTCCAGCCGGGCACCGGCACCATCCCGGGCCAAGGGGGCTCCTCGATGGCGTGGGGCGGCATGGGACAGGGCATCGGCAACCTCGCGCAGGCGGGGCTCCAGGCGGCGACGCAGGCGGCACAGGCCGGGCTCTCGCAGACGCAGGGCGGCCAGTTCGTCAACCAGCAGGCGCAGAACGTCCAGGCTGCCGCGGCGGCCTACGGGCTGCCGACCATGGCGGTGTCCTCGACGCCGGGGCCGTGGGTGAGGGTGAAGGCGTGGCAGACGGCGGCCCTCAAGCCCATCGCGCGGCAGGCCGCGCTGACGATGACGACGATCCTGGCGACGATGCCGCAGCACGCACCCCAGGTGAAGGCCGCGCTGGACGCGCTGGCGCAGGCCAAGCGCAACATCACGCAGGCCGAGGCCGCGGGCGCGCGGCTCTCCCCCTCGGCAACGGCCGACCTCCAGAAGCTCTCGCTCCGCTGGCTGGAGACCGCCTCGGGGCTCTTGGTGGGCGCCACGTACACGACGGGCGCACCGGTGACCTCCTTGGGGGCTTCCACCCTCACCGTGAGCGGCATCAAGTTCTCACCCTTCGGCGTGGCCTTCGCCGTGGCCGGCGGCGCGAACTACGCCAAGGCGTTGAGCCGGGACACGGCCGCGGTGCTCCGTGCGGTCCCCGACGCCCCGCCGCCCACTGCGGTCCCGGGCCTCGATCGGGACCCGGGCCCTCCGCGGCATCCCCAGGAGGCGCCCCCACGTCGTGAGAAGGAGTCCGCAGCCCTGGACACCAACACGATGATCATGGCCGGCGCTGCGATGGGGCTTGGCCTCGTCGGTGTCGCGCTGGTGATGAAGAAGTAGATGCGGTTCCGCGGTGATCGCGTAGTAGACGGCACCGTCACCATCGGCGGTGGCGTGGACCTGTGGCCGGTCACCGAGGCCCCTACGCACTGGCGCGCGCTCCTCGACAAGCAGGCGTCTGCACCTCTCGGGGGCTTCGAGTCCCTTCCGGGCGTCCTGGCCGCAGGCGTCGAGAATACCAGTGGTACGCTCCTCGCGCGTCTGACTGAGATCGCGATCAAGCGGTGGCACACGTTCGGCGCCGAGGCGAAGGCGAAGGCCGACGTGGACGCGGCTGCGACCCTGGCCGACCTCGTACGCATCCGCGAGGCGCTCGATCAGATGCCGCCCACCTACGCTCAGGCGCGGCCCGCCTACCGCCAGATGGCGGCGCTGGTCTACGGCAACGCCTTTCCCCTGGATGAGGCCACCGGCCGTCCGGTGCTGCCGGGCGACGTCCAGCACATCGACACGGAGGGCTCGCCCTTCGCGGGGTGCCCCGTGAGTCCCTACCTCGCGTCCGAGGGCGACGGCATCGCCATCGGGATGGGGCTCTCCCTCGTGAATCAGCCGGAGGGCACCGTCGCCGCCGACGTCGTCACCATCGTGGGTGGCGTAGGGCTCACCGCTGTCGGGCTGCTCGCCGCGGTCGCGGTGGGTGCGTGGGCGGCTTCGCTGGCCGCGTATCTCGACACCGATTCCACTTCGTCAACGGCGCAGCCGTGGGCGCCTTCGTCTACACCAAACTTTCCACCGATGGTAGCCTCCGGGCACCCTTGACTGGCCGCCTACAATTTGGAACGAACACATGGCCCATAGCAACTACAAGAAGTCCGAGAACCGCATTCTGCGTCTCAAGATCCACGGGGCGACGGAGAACTTGCCCCTCCTGATCCAGGCGTACGGGCCGGACTGCCGGGGCACCAAGGAGCGGGGGGACGGCGCGTACGCGTTCGTCTCGGCGCCGCAGAAGGGCAAGTCCCTGTTCGTCCACGAGGTGCCGTCGGCGGACAAGGGCACCACGTTCTACCTGTGGAAGAACTCGGGCACCAAGGACGCCCCTCCGGCGTTGTCGCTGATCGACATGGCCCAGAACAAGGTGAGCGCGAAGGCCGCGTCGAGGGCCATCGTGGCCATCGCGAAGGCGGGCAGCAAGCCCGTGCGCCAGTCCGTCGCCAAGTCCGTGCTGCGGGGCCGGTGGAGCGGCTACCTCGAATGCACACCGGGGGGCCCGCGCGTCGTCATGACGCGGGACATCGCGCAGTACACCACCCTGGCCATCGTGGGCGACCCGAAGAACAAGGCGTGGGAGTACGCGATCCACATCAAGGATCTGAAGAGCACCAACTGGTTCGTGGGGGCCGCCGCCAAGCGCAAGGGCTCCAAGGTCCAGTCGAAGAACCTGACCGACAAGAACTACGGCACCCTCCAGCGGTGCTTCAACGCGGCGATCAAGGATCTGTTCGGCATCGTGGCTGACGCCTGCTCCGTCCGCGACACCGTGCGGTCCGCCGCCGTGAGCAAGACGGCCCGCGCCAAGTCCAACGCCCGCTCGCGCGNGCGGGGCAAGTCGGGCACCGCGCCCATGACACGCACCGAGGTGAAGAGCCATGTCAAGAGCCGCGGCACCGCCGCCGCCAAGAAGTCGAGCGTCGTCAAGAAGGCCGCCGCCGCCGCCAAGAAGTCGAGCGTCGTCAAGAAGGCCGTCATGCGGAAGTCGGCCGCGAAGGCGCAGACAGCCCTCAAGGGCAAGTTCGTGACCTTCAACGGCCACGCAGGCGCCCGCAAGGGCGTCACGGCGTACGTCAAGGACGTTTCCTCCAACGCCCGTGGCAGCTACGACCCGCGGCAGGGCGGCGCTGCCCTGACTATCCTCGTGCCCTCCTCTACTGGCGTGCGCGAGGTCAAGGTCAACGAGTACCGCATCCCGAAGGGCAAGAAGACGCCGGTGCGCATCCTCGGCGTCGGGGGCAAGGGCAAGTTCAAGACCACGCTCTTCGGCGGCCTCCGCACCACCGTGACCCGGAAGGTGGCCGGCAAGGACAAGAAGGTCGCCGCCTGGAGCAACCAGCACCTCATCAAGGTGGCGGACGCCCTCAACGAGAACAAGGCCCTGGGCACCCACAAGATCGTCCTGGGAACCAACGCCAAGAAGGCTCTGGCCAAGGCCCGCGCCAAGGCCGCCGCCCCGAAGCGCAAGCCGGCCGCCAAGGCCGCCGCCCCGAAGCGCAAGCCGGCCGCCAAGGCCGCCGCGAAGAAGCCGGCCGCGAAGAAGCCCGCGGTGAGCCGCCGGGTGCCGCGCCGTAAGGCCGCCGCGAAGGACGTGGACAAGCTCCTGGGCAAGCTCGGGAAGTCGGACGACTTCAACGTGGACCTGGGATTCTAGAACTGATGGGAGGGGCAGCGCCCCATGAGCGAGGATCACAAAGATCGCCTTCGAGAGGCCGTCACCCTCTTCCGCCGAGTCGTCCACAGTCCGCTCTTCGGTCTCCTTCCTGCCAACTACGTCAGGAACGTGGAGGCCATCAACGAGCAGACCACGAATGAGCGGTTGCAGATCATCGTGGCCGACCCCGAACGCCTGGAGCATGCAGCGAGCACGCTGGGGCCCCTGAGCGGTCGCCTGCACGAGTTCCTGCGCCTGGGGCTCGTGCGGCTTCAGGGTGTCGGCTGGGATCTTGACGACGACGCACAGGTAGAGCGTCTCAGCACGATGGGTGCCGCGGAGTTCCGCCGCGTCTACGCAGACGGCATTGGGCCTGACGAGGTCACCGTCGGCGTAGAGGTTGAAGTCACCGTCGAGGGCGAAGGGGATGCTCTCACGGCGGCGCTGGAGGCCGCACGGGAGTCCGCCGGCATCGTGGAGGCCGTCGCAGCCCAGGTGAACGAACCCACGGCAGTGCGCCTGCGCAGGGCCGCATCGGCAGCCGCGTCCTTCGGTGCGCCCACGGTGGCCGAACGCCTGCTCAAGCACGCCGGGGCTGTCGAGCCAGCCCTGAAGGGCACGTCCCCCCTCATGAACCCCACCTCGAATGCGGCGAAGGTGAGCGATGGTCTCGCGTCGCTCAAGAGCATGGCTGTAGCCGACGGCGCCACTACGGACACGGGGGCGCAGTTCATCGTGGCCGCGCGTGTGGCCTTCCCGCCCGTGCTGGTCAACGACGTGGAACGTGCGTATGCGCTGGCCCTCAGCGCCGCGGAGACGTGCTTGGTTGATCGGCCGCAGGACCGCGAAGCGGCCATGGACGATGTCGAGCAGTCCGTGGCCGACGTGGCTGGCGAGTGGCAGCAGGGCGATCGTGCGGGTCGCGCCGCCATGGCCGAGGCGTGCTTCAACCTGTCGATCGCGTTGCTGGAGATCGCCGCCGAGTGCGGAGACCCCGAGTTCGACGTGGACCTGCCCCCGAACCTGACGGGCGCCACGCTGGGCGGCGAGGGGCCTGCTCCTGGGCCGTCGGTGGCCGAGGTGGAAGAGGGCATCGAGGAGGCCCGGACGGAGCCTCCTCCGGTGCCGAGCCCGCACCTTCCCAAGGCGGAGCCCAAAGACGTCAAGCCGGTGCCTCACGCGGGCGTCGCACCTACTGCGGGTGAGATCCTCGTCTACATCGAGGTGTCCGAAGGCGACTTGAAGGACACGGCCGAGATCCTGGCCGACGCCTACGACGGTTGGCACGACCGCGCTGCCATCCTCGCGGGCGCGCGGCAGTTCGCACGCAACGTCGCGGAGAAGAGTGCCCGGTTCTCTCTCTGGTTCACGACGGCGCCGCTGACGACGTTGCTCACGTCGGAGGACTCTTTCTGGGATGCGTCGTGGGTCCTGTCCGACGCGGGCGCGAACCAGATCGGCGCGGCCGAGTGGCACAAGATCGCGGTGCCCATCGAGCACGAGCAGAAGCAGCACGTTGCGTGGCGCCAGATCGGCGCCGAGTTCCTCGACCCTGACGCCTTCGACAAGCGGTCGGCGGTGTCCGGCGCCACGGAGACGCAGGCTGAGGACGTGGTGGTGCCCCCGACGACAACGATGGTGGGGCACTACGTGATCGAGGATCTGGCCGGCGAGTACGCCGTGTCCCTGGACAGCGACGCCTACGATGCCATCGTGCTCGACAAGACCGGCGCCCTCAGCGTCTCGTCGCCGGAGCAGAGCGACGATGTGCTGGTGAGCAACGGCTTCGGCACCGTGGCCCTCACGCCGGATGCCGACACGAGCGAGCCCTACCTTGTCTCGGCGTGGAACGTCGAAGATGAAGAGGTCACGCAGGTGGTCGCAGGCTTCCTGGCGGATCTGGAGCAGCGCGGCATCGTGCAGCCTCGGGGTCCCCTGCGGGTCACCGACCTACTTGCGAACCGCGCCGCGGTCTTGGGCGACGTCACCCCCGAGGGGCTCGCGCAGGCAATCAAGGCCAACGAGGCGCTCTGGTCGAACAAGATCGGCGCCGCCTTGAACGCTGAGTTCAATCTCGTGTTCGTGGACGCAGGAGCCGCGGGCATGCGTGCCGAGTGGATCGGCCCGATGCCGGCCGTCCCCGAAGTGCGCCTGTCGGCGCAGGCCGCCGACGATGGGCATGTGAGCTTCGCCATCGCCTACGAGGCGTCCGACGGTTGGGTCTTCGATGCCACTGGCGTCACCTCCTTCGCAGAGTTCGCAGATGGCGCTCCCATCTTCGTGCTGGAGGAGGAGGGCGTTCGGCAGGGCTTCTTCGCTGTTGATGAGGAGATCGAGCCCGACGCAGACGAGGAACCCGGCGTCGCCGTCCCGACGACCACCCTGTCACAGGACGGCTACGACGGGCTCCTGGCGGACTTCGGGCGTCTCGTGGAGGAGCAGTTGCAGCAGACCGCGCCTGCGCGGGCGCTGCTAACCTACGCAGCCGCCGAAGAGGAGGGCATCATCGCCCCCCTCACCCCGGCGGAGGAGGCGCGGGCATGAGCGTTGTCCGACAGGATCCCTGGCTTGTCGAACAGGTGGACGCGGTCATCGCGTACCACACCACCCCGGACCGCCTGCCCCCGGCGCTAATGAACCTCTCGGAGGAGGGCCGTGTCGAGGCGATCGAGAAGCTCCGCAGCGCCCTCTTCGCAGACCCCAAGCTCAACAACTCGTGCAAGGCCAAGCGGCTGCGAGCCTACCGCAAGCTCCTGACCGAGGCGCTGGCCTATAAGCAGTACGCCTCCCGACTCCCCGCCGCAGGTCAGACCGCTGCGACCAACATCTTGGAGGGCAAGCCGGCCGCGTACACGCACGAGGAGTTGATCGAGAACACGGCCCTCCTGCGGCGCATCTACCTGCGCCTGAAGGAACTCGCCAAGAAGGCGCCCGCCAAGGTGAAGCGGCAGGCGGCGGCGGCGAAGACCGGCACCAAGAAGAAGCTGACGCTGATCCAGCGCCTCCTCCTCAAGGAAGCGCAGTTCGGCGCTGAGGAGTACGCCCGGTCCATCGGCCGCCGCATCCGGCGCTACGAGGCGGCCTGCGCGAAGGACACACCGGCTTCTGTGGTGTGTGCGCGGTTCCTGTGGACCGAGATGGGCGACTCCCTGCGAGGCTGGAAGGCGGCCCACAACGCCGACACCATCCGCGCCCTCCGCGACAAGGCCGACGGCGATGAGGATCTCCTGGCGTTCGTCAACAAGGGCTACGACATCGCGAACCCGGAACGCTGCGCGCCCGCGTGGTACGGGACGCCCCCGGAGTTCTTTCGCGCGTGGAACCCGAAGTGGGGTACCCCCCCGAAGGGCGCCAACCGCATCGTGCGCTGGCTCTACGACGCTGTGCAGTCGGCCAACGACCCGGATCGCTTCCTGACGCTGGAGGACGTGCTGGCCGTGTTCGCGGATGCGGACGCCGAGGAGGTGCTGTACGTGCTCTTCGGCTACGACACGGGCGAGCGCCCGCGCGGCGGCAAGCCGACGTGGGCCCTCCGTGGTGCGAAGTTGAACGTGTTGGTGCCAGCGCCCAATTACTTCTCGGGCGACCTCTTCCAGCGGCGACGGAACAACAAGGCCGAGGCGCAGACCTACAAGGCCGCGCAGGACACGGCGCAGGCTGAATTTCTGTCTGCGATCGAGGAGGCTACCGAGGCCCCCGAGCCTTCCGCCTACGGCATCGACCCCCTGGTGGGCCCCAAGATCACCATCGCCACGCGCCAGGGCGCCACCATCGGCGCGTTGACGGCGGGCCAGGGGGCCGAGTGGTCTACCGTGGCCGACGGCCTGACCCCCCGGGATCCGTGGATCCCGCTGGACGTCCTGTCCGCCTTCGTCTCCATCCAGTGCCAGTTCCCGTGGCCGAAGTGGGCCGTCCTGTGGCGCTACCCGATGCCGTCCGCGAGCAGCGGCGCGTTCGGGGGCGAGGTCGCCAGCCGCGCGTCCTCGTTGCTGCCGGGCAGTGCGGTCCCCGGAGGACAGAAGCCCTGGTTCTTCCCCACCTTCATGTCTGGGCGCACAGTCATGCGCCCCGAGTGGCAGTACACCGCCTACCTGCCGGAGGATCTGGAGTTCCCCGCGGGTTCCTACGACAAGAGCGAGATTTCGGACCGCTACGGGGGGCAGGCGTCATCGTACAGCCTCCGTGTGCAGAGTACGCGGGCCGCGAACAAGCAGGACGGCGGCGCGAAGTGGTCGCGGCAGGGGAATCTGAGCGAGATCCGCGGGTTCGTGCCCTGGCGCCTGGAAGTGGTGCGCCTGACGGCGCAGTCCGCCGGCCGCAGCGGCGTCTTCACGTACCGCACCTACGACTGGTTCCCCTACACCCTCAGCGGGTCTACGACGTACCAGCAACTCGTAGACGAGTTCAAGCTGCCCACGGAGACGGCGCAGGAGTTCCGAGACAGCCTGATCGCGCACAACGGGCCGCCGGAGTCCGAGGGCCGCGAGCAGAACCCCATCATCCAGTTGATCGGGGGCGACGACCCCCTCAGCCTCACGGGCCTTCATTGGGGGACGGAGTCGTATCAGGGGTACGACCCCACGACGTACGCCAACGTCACGCGCACGCGGCGCACTCTCCTTCAGGGCGACGTGAAGACCATCCGCGTCCCCCGCCTCATCCCTGCGGACTTGTTGACCCGCACCGGCGGTGGCGTCAACAAGATCGGCCGCAAGAACGACGTGCCTGTGCGCCTGGAAGCGGGCATCTCGCCCATGGCGATGATGTTCCTCGCGTACCTCAACAACAACTACACCGCCATCCCGTCCACCATCGGGAGCACGCTCTACAACCGGAAGCGGCTGTACCGTCTCATCAGCGGCGCCTCGTCGCGCGAGGCCGGCGAGACCGTCATCGAGCGCCTCTACCAGACCCCGTGGCCCGACGCGGTGGGCTACTTCGGGAAGGGCGAGGTGCCCCCCAATGAGGGCGATCGGCTCCTGGCCGAGACCGACGACTACGACGGCCCCTACAACCCGAGCCTGATCCCCAAAATCTCCGATCCGGCGGGCCTCCTGTTCGGGAGGGGCTACCGGTTCTCCCTGGGCCTCCTCGCACGTCTCTGCGCGAACAAGGAGAAGATCGACAAGAACGACAAGAACCCAGACGCCGAGCGCTCGCGCCTGACGGACTACGAGCGGTCAGTCGGGGTTCCCGAGCCCCAAGGCCAGACGGTGCGCATCGCCAAGGAGGTCAAGCGCCGCGCCAAGCTCTCGCGCATCGAAGCCCTGGAGAAGGTGCTGACGGAGGAGTTCCAGCGGTACTTGGCCATCCCCAAGGAGGGCCCCGACAACGCGGTCAAGAAGAGCTACCGCGAAGCCATCCTGCGCCGCTACAACGCGGTGTGGTCCGGCTACTTCCCCGCCACGGAGGCACAGCCCGACCTCTACGACACGGCCTACCAGACCGAGCTTCAGTTCGGTGTCCCCACGACCAAGATCACCTCGTTCATCTCGCGCTGGACGAGCGGCTACACGCCGACGCCGAAGGAACACGCGGCGGATCTGGCCAAGGTGCGCCGGGGCGACGCGCCCACCTACCGCATCAACAAGGGCGAGTGGAACACCTACCCCTACCAGTCCGACGCCGTGCTGCGTCTGGACGAACAGGGGGGCGGCCTCCTGGCCTTCGACGTCGGCGTGGGCAAGACCATGACGGCGCTGGCCGCCGTGGGCTGGGCGAAGCAGCGGGGGCGCACGAAGCGGCCCGTGTTCCTCGTGCCGAAGGCGATCAAGTTCAAGTGGTGGAAGGACATTCGCGTGTCCTACGCGGACTGGTACATCGGCGTGCTGGGCCACACGTACCGGATGCCGTCGGGACCCGACGACTTCAACAGCAAGCAGTCACGGCGCTACGATCTCTGGCACGGGCACTTCCTCGCCGCCTTTGTGAAGGCCGGCTACGTCGATCCGAACGCCAAGGCGAACGAGGCGGCCAAGGCGCTGGTCCTCTTGGGGGGCACCGCGGCCAGCGTGCTCAGCAAGTACCCCGACGCCCTGAAGGTGCTCGGCAAGAAGGCCAAGGGCACGGTCTACAAGGCCGCGCGCCCGACGTGGTGCAAGGACACCGACCCCGAGACCAAGCTGAAGCTCCAGCGGTTCGCCGCCGGCTTCTACGACTGCCTGCTCACTGACGAGTTCGACTTCAAGAACATCGCCCTGGACAGGGAAGGTGCGATCGACCATCTGCTCCGTGGGTCGGCGTCGCGCTACAACCTCTGGCGTCGAGCGTTCTCGTCGCGAGGGAAGGACGCGTTCGGCGCGCGGTTCCGCGACGCAGGCGCGACGCAGAGTGCCATCCAGACCACGCTCAAGGGGCCCGCGAAGGGCGACACCGACCGCAGAAGCGCGGCCGTCTCGGCGCGCGAAGACGGCCTCCCCGAGCCCTACGACACCTACGCGGCCCCCATGTTGCAGGACTTCGCGGGCGCGGCGAAGGCGCCTTGGTGGGAGCAGTTGGGCGAGGCGTTCTACGGGAAGAACATGCTGCTCCCGCGCACGACGGAAGACGTCGAGTGCGCGGCCGTGTTCCACCGGCTGCTCCTGGGCGGCGGCAAAGGCGCGTTCTCCCCCTCCGGCTACACCATCGTCTACGACACGGCGGACTACTCGCCCGTGTCGATCGACCCGGCCTACGGCGATGCGATCGAGGCCATGACCAAGGCCGGGACGCCGTTGCCCATCGGGGAGCTTCCCGTAGCGGGCTTGAACCCCTGGTTCAAGCACGAGACGCGCTTCATCTACGACATCGTCGGAGCCGTCCCCGAGTCCCCCGCCGACTACACGCCCGACGGCATGCTCGCGCAGGGATCTGCGGGCCAGTACGGCGAGTTCGACTACGCGTCGGGCTTCGCGGTCCTGCGGCCGATCAACCACGCGCAGACGGGCTTCGCGGGCGCGCCTCCCACGGCCGTCTCGGCGCACGACGCTGCCCTGGAGGCTGCGGCCTACATCAACGCCAACCTCGCCGCCTTCGGCTTGACCGTGAAGGTGAAGGCTGCGGCGACGCAGGCTTTCCACAGCGCCACGGCCAAGACCAAGGAGCACTGGACGCAGACGCGGCCCCCGAACCTCGACACGACGGAGGGGCGCGCCTTCACGTCGCTGGATCAGGCCAAGAAGGCCATCAGCCGCCGCGTCAAGATCCCCGCCCTCTACTACGGGCAGGACTCCCATCGAACACCGCCCCCGATCACGTGGGAGACCCTGGGCGTGGACTGCCTCATCGTGGACGAGGCCCACAAGTTCAAGGGCCTGTTCAACGCCCGCGGCCGTGGCGGCACCGTCGCCTACCTCGCTAGCGGCGAGTCCTCCACGCGCGCGTGGGTGTTGGAGTACATGGCGTCCATCGTGAAGCAGCAGCGCAACGGTCGCGTCGTGCTTCTGACCGCGACCCCGGCCAAGCAGTCGCCGTTGGACTTCTACAACATCATCCAGTTCCTCGGCGCCCCCGGTCTCGGGCCCGACGACAACCTGTTCAACAGTTTCTACCTCGACACGGCGGAGCAGTTCGTCAGCCGGTTCGTGAAGATCGCGGACAACGTCGTGATCAACACGAAGGGCGAAGCGTCCCGGTCCCCGGCGGCCGACGCCTTCCAGAACCTCTCGGACGAGTTCTTCCCCGCCTTCCGGCGCTACGCCAATCGCAAGACGGTCAACGACGTGCCCTACCTGCGCGGTGAGACCGTAGCGCAGGGCCACCCCCAGGAGGGGGGCCTTGGCGCCGCCGTGTTCGACGTGGACGCCGAGACGATCTCGATCAAGGGCTTCAGGGGCGCCGAGGATCTGGACGACGTGGCGGACCTCTCCAACTACCGATTCCGCGTGGTGACGGGCGAGGGGGAGGGGAGCTACAACATCACGGGGGGCGCTTACGACGTGCCGAGCGACATGGGGTACGTCAACGTGCAGCCCCCGTTGCCTGCCGCCTCAACGTACTCGCGCCGCGCAGGCGGCGACGCCTGGGTCATCTACAAGGACGCGCGCGTGCCGCTGGCGCCGACGCCCACCAAGGCCCTGGTCAAGATGAGCCCGCCCCAGGACGCGCTCTACAAGAAGATCCAGCACGCCCTGGCGCGCATGTACATTGACGACGTCGCCACGTGGAAGATCGACGTCGGCGGCATCGACATGACCATCGACCGGCGCTCCGTGTTCGGCCGCATGAGCCGGATTGCGCAGCACCCCGATCTGGAGATGCTGGAGACGAAGGCGTCTGGCGCAGACGAGGAGGAGAACGAGGACGAGGAGGCCGAGACCACGACCACCAAGGTCATGTTCCCCGACCGGTACACCTACGGACTGCTCACGGCGCTGGATCCTGACTTCGACGCGTACGACGCCAAGGGGGCCAAGACGCTGCAAGCCCTGATCGGCATCCGCGGCTCCGACGACTCCGACGAGGACGAAGAGGAGGAGGCGGCGAAGAAGCCGAACCGCGGCCTCATGGGCTCCGTCCCCCTCGACAACCCCGAGCACACGGCCCTGCGCGACATGTGGGGCACCCTGCGGCGATCTCGCGCTGCGGCCCTCGACGCGGCCCCCACGGCGGGTCTGACGGAAAAGGAGATGACCGACACGCTCGTGGAGACCCGCGAGACGTGGGAGAAGGAGCCCTCCGTACTCGGCGCGCGGCCGAAGAACGCGAAGGCGCAGAAGGCGGGCGACCCCGAGATCCATCCCACCAACGGCGCCGACTACGCCCGCTTCAAGGCGCTGTTCGACGCGTCCGAGCCCCTCGCACAGCGCGCCCCGCTGCTCAAGGATCTGTGGGACACGACGCGGGGTGCGTGGTTCCAAGTTGGCGGCAGCAAGTCGGCCCTGAAGCCGTTGATCTCGACCAAGGCGGCGAAGGTGCTCGCGGCCAAGAAGCGGGGCATGAACCCCCTCCCCGACGTGGACCCGATCAGCAGCCGAACGACGGCGCTGGCGGACCGCATCGTCGGGCAGAACATCGAAGACAGCAGCGCGCCCTACAGGGGCGCCGTGACCTGCGGCCACCTCATCTTCGTGGACAACCTGTTCTACCAAGCGTGGCAGATGGTCTCCTACTGCCGGGTCTACGGGCTCGCCCGAGCCTGCGCGAGCGAGCTTCTCGCCTACCGGACGGAGCAGCGCGCGGCCAAGGCGCCCCTCGACGCGAACGAGATCAAGAAGATCCTGGCGTTCTACAAGCTCGGGACGTGGGGGTGCTACTGGACCGTCCGCGCCGTCATGCTCAAGGTGTTCCCGCAGGCGCAGGCCGCCGTGGCCGACACCGACCAGGGCGATCGACCTGCGCGACCGCGTCGGACCGACGAGACGCCCGCGAAGGACCCGAGCCTCCACGCGATCCAGAACGCGCTCCTGTGGGTGTGGGACGCGCAGCAGGAGGACGCCTACAGCCTCGTGCGCGAGGCGGTCCCCGGCGCCGTGGACTTCTACGACGTGATCAGGAGCCACGGTGCGAAGCCGCCGCGGCGCACGACCTTGAACATCGCCGTGGTCAAGCGCGCGTACTTGGACGGCTGGGAAGCCGCGGCCAGCAAGGTCGTGGTCATGAACGCGCAGATGAGCCCCTCCACCGTCCGCGAGGTGCTGGCGCAGGAGTTCAACGGCGAGTTTGAGGGCGTCGAGACCGAAGAGGACGTCGTGCAGGAGGACGGCACGATCAGGAAGGTCAAGCGGGTCCGGTACAGCCCCCTGCGGCAGCCGAAGTACGACGTCGTGATCGCCAACTCGGTCGCCTACGAAGGCGTGGACCTTCAGGTGCGAACCTGTCGGATCATCCACGCGGATCTGCCCTGGACGTCAGCCGACTTCACGCAGCGCAACGGCCGCGCCGTGCGTCAGGGCAACCTGTACAAGAAGGTCCAGATCCTCGTGTACCTGAGCGAAGGCACCGTGGACTACTACCGGCTCCAGGGCATCGAGCGAAAGAAGGGGTGGATGGAGTCCGCCCTGGCGTCGAAGGACTCGACGTTCAAGCTCTCCGACAACGAAGCCGAACTGCTTGAACTGGCCTTGAACTCGGTCGCGGAAGGCGATCGGGATGCAGTGCGCGTGCGCGTCGAGCGCAAGCTCCAGGCCATCAAGGCCGAGCGCATCAACCTCTTCTACGAAGGCGTCCTCAAGACGTTGGAGCACGCCTACTCGCGCTCCCGCAAGCTGCGCCTCGCAGAGGCGGCGGATGCGGCGGGGGCCTACGAGAAAACTGCCAACGCGGCCGACAAGGCCATGCGCGAGGCGCTGAATCAGGCCGACGGTGTCGGCGGCGAAGGCGTCGGCGGCGAGAACATCTACGGGCGTGACTTCCGGCCCAGCTACTTCGAGGTCTGCTCCGAGACCCTGTACGCCGGGCGGCAGGCGCTCCCGAACCCGAACCCGTACGACGGCGAGCCCTACACGTCGTCGCCGGCCCCCCCGATCGTGGAGAACTCGCTGCTCGGCGTCTACATGCCCGAGCACAAGGCGCAGGATGCCTACTTCGACGGCGCGGAGAACTACCGCGTCGTGCCCTTCCGCGAGAACGACGCGGCCCGTGACTTCAAGGTGCGGGACCCGGTGAAGGGCACTTTCATGCCGATGGTGTTCATCCCCCTGGTGTGGGTGGGTCGCTTCGGCAACATGAGTGCGGCCGGGGCAGGCAGCGTGGGGCGCCGCATCGGCGTGCTCCCCCTCTTCCTCAACGAGAACTTCCGCGCTACGCCCACCGCCAGGGCCACGCGGGACGCCTACCGCCCGAACTTGAACCAGAGCGTCGAAGTGAACCTGACCGATTGGGAGGTCTGGACAGCGGCGCAGTTCGTAGACCTAGCCGGGAACGTACGGCTGCCCTACGCACTGCGCAGCGTGTGGGACGTGCGGAGCGGCGCCTACCGTACGCACAACGCGAGCGCCGTGATCCCGGCTACGTGGGACGAGGTGAAGCAGTACGTGGCCTCCACCAACATCCCCCTCATGCACAACGGCGTCGTGGGCACCAAGGAGTTGGCCGAGCGCATCGGCGTCGAAGTGGGCTGGTCCCACCTCGGCTACATCGGCACCGACTGGCTGACGGAGCACGAACAGGCCGTGCAGGGGGCCTTGGACTACGCCGCCGCCCACCGCTACGGGCAGGCTGAGAAGGGCGTTTACATCCCCTACAGCGTGGGCGGCAAGCTGGTCATCGTGCCCGGCAAGCTCCTGAAGGGTGCGCAGGTCCGCGAGCGGTTCGCCAGGAACCCCGCAGACGCACGCGAGCGCCTCGCCCGAGGGCAGACCATCCCCGCCATCGAGGACGCAGAGGAGGCGTTGGAGCAGGCCGAGGGCGCCTTGAAGGCAGCCAAGGCGGCCGTCAAGGAGGCGAGCAAGTACGTCACCGCCACGCGCAACGAGGAGAAGGAATCCCGCGCCCGCCGGGACAAGGCCAAGCTGAAGCGGGAGACGGCCCAAGAGGCCGCAGACGACGTGCTCACCGCCCTCCGTGTCATGGGCGACGAGGCGTCGGAGGGGCTCAAGAAGAAGGCCGCAGCGGAGCAGGAGAAGATCGACAAGGTGCAGGCTGCCGTCGATGAGGCCGAGGCGGAGTTCGCCGCGGCGTCCACGGACTACAAGGAGGCTCGGGGCGATCACGACTCCGCGACCGGCGCAGTGGAGACCGCTGAGGGTGCAGTGAGCACCGCCAAGGACAGCGCCCTGATGGCGCAGGCCGTCGAGACGCGGCCCATTCTCCCGACGCGCGAGGGCTTCGAGGAGTTCGTCACCAAGCTGCGCGCGGCCGACTTCGCACCGCAGATCAGCGTGGGGCTCCCCGTTGGCAAGGTGGCGTTGAACGCGGCCAAGTTGACGTTCATGACGTGGTTCGTGGGCGATGCGCGGCCTGCCGTGATCGAGGGGCAGAACGAGTGGTGGGGCGTGCCCGCGCACCCATCCCACTACTTCACGAGCTACGAGTCCTCGGAGCACGAGAAGCGCACGCGGTCTGCGGCCGAGATGCGGCAGCAGGCGCTCCGCTTCACAGACAAGAAGCGCGCTGCGCCCTCGGTCGAGGTCGGCGGCCAGCGGTTCGTCCTGACGAAGATGGGGATGCTGAAGGGCGGCGACGTGTTCTTCACGCCCGGCGAAGAGCCCCTGTTCGTGTACCGGGTCGAGGGCACTCCGTCCCTGGTCCGCGATGCCGACGGCTCCCTTGCGGGCGTCTCCGTCGCAGTAGAGACCCTCGGCACGCTGGACGAAGACGACGGGTCGTTCGTGCCTCGCGGCGACGGTGCCGTGGACGTGTCCACCGACACGCACGACCAGAACAGCGAGGCCGCCGTCGTGCCCAAGGCGCTGGTCGAGGACGTCTCCGAGGAGTAGGTCATGTGCGCCGTCGGCCGTCGAACGGCGGCGATCTACACGCGGTTCTCCCGCGGGGACGTCGCCGCACCCATCGAAGTGCAGGAGCAGGCGATCCGCATGGCGCTGGCCCATCGGAGCATCCTGATCACCGGCGCCTACACCGACAGCACACCGCCGACCAAGACGGCCCCGCGCCCGGGCCTGCGCCTCCTCCGCCAGACCGTCGAGCGCCGTGAGGTGAGCCTCGTGCTGGTCTGGAGTCTGGACCGCATCGGGCTCCCCCTCGGGGACATGGTGAACTTCCTGAGCGAACTCGATGAGGCCCACGTCGGCCTGATCTCCGTCCAAGAGGACATCGACACCACGCGCGCGCACGGGCGCATCATCCTCAAGGCCATGACGGACCTGCGCGACGCACGCGCTCGCGTGCGCGCAGAGCGGTCGCGCCTCTACGCCTACAAGGCCCGCGGCCCCGAAGTCCGCGGGCCAGGGCGCCCCAGGTTCGATCTGACGGGCCTGGAAGCCGACGCGGCCGTGGAGGTCTACGGCTCAGCGCGTGCCGCTGCGCGGGCTCTGGGATGCTCCCACACTCTCGTGAACCGGCGCCTGAAGACGTATCAGGCGGCAGGCTCGGGGGCGGCTGAGGCGACGTTGTAGGCTGCGGCCTGCACGGCGCGCGCTACGGCGAGCCCGGGCTCTACGTCCTTCAAGCGGATGCCGTCACCCCGCAGTGCGGCCTTGTAGACCTCGGTGTGCAGGTCGGTGAACTTGCCGTCGAGGGCGATCGGGGAGCCCCCCACATTGATCTTGCGGTACGCGCGGGCTCCAGCGCCCAAGTAGAACGGCAGGTCCCGCTGGCTGGTGGACAGCAAGAACTGCACGTCGGCGCACTCCATGGACAGGGAGCCGCGGATTCGCTCGGGGCCCGCGGCTTCGATCACCGGGGGGCCATCGAGGCCCCCGAACCACCAGTGCAGCAGGTCGAACAGGTGCGACCCGATGTTGAAGGCGATGCCGCCCGAGCGTTCCGGGTCGCCCTTCCATGACTCGGCGTACCAGGGGCCCCGCGGCGTCACGTAGGACACCTCGGCCTGAAGGCGGGCGCCGGGGTTCGACTTGAGCCGTTCGATGATGCGGTGCTTGGCGTCGATCAGGTTCGTATCGTGCCGAAGTTGAAGCACGGGCCAGACGATCTTGCCCGCCGCCTCCACGGTCTCCAGCTTCACGAAGTCGTCGCCCCGCACCGCGACGGGCTTCTCGCAGATCACGCCGTCCACGCACACCGTGAGGGCCCGTAGCGTCTGCGGGACGTGGCGGTGGTTCGGGGTGCAGATCACCACGTAGTCCGGCCGTGCGTCCTCCAAGTGATTGAAGAACGCGTCAGGGTCCAGCGTGAAGGGAACGTCGTGGAAGTGTGCGTCGAGGACGCCCACGGCGTCGTGCGTGTCGCACGCGGCTACAAGGTGCCCCCCGACCGCCTTGATCGCCCGGAGGTGGCGCTGGGAGACGAACCCTACCCCCAGCAGCGCGAACGTCGGGGGGCGGTCCTTCGGATGGAAAGCGGTCGGAGGGCTCATCGACGGATGGTGCCGCTGGGCTTGCGGTTTGTCAACGTCCCCCACAACGCGCCCCAAGAGCAACGGGCCCTGCCCCGCGGTCCTACTTCACCCCTCGAAGGCAGTCCGCAGCGCGCAGGAGTCTGGGGCGGGAGCCATCGCCAGCGGGGGGCGCTTTCGCCGCTCTGCTCCGTGCATGTCCTGCGCTCGTGCGCCGGCTTCGGGCCGGGCTTGCGCTTCGGGGTCGGGGCAGTCATCAGTTCATGTTTGCCCACGACGCCCCCTGAGCAATCGCGCGGTCGTTTTCCAGCTTCGCAAGGTACCCGCGGAGGGCGGCGACCTTGGCGGTCTTGTCCCTGCCGCCGTTGCGCTCGGTCCACTTCACGGCTCGCTTCACTCGTTCGATTTCGGCGTTGGTGTCTCGCATGCTCTCCTCCAATGCCCGGCTTGGCCCCCGGGCGGGGCGGGTGATTCAGGCGGCTTCGGCGGTCTTGATGGACGAGGAGATGTCGGCCCACATGGCCGGGCTCTGCGCCTTGATGGCGGCGATGATGGCGCGGATGCGGGTGGTGATGGACCGGCGGGCGACGCTGTGGGGCGGGAGCCATCGGCGCTGCTCGCGGAGGGCGAGGAGCAGGGCGGTGTGGTCGGCGGCGGTCTTGGGGGTCACGGTCTCAGCCCTCCCAGGAAGGAATCAGGTCGATGGCACCGTCGATGATGTCGTCGTCGGCCTCGGGGGCTGCCGGGGCCGGCTCGACGGCCTTGAGGGCGGCCAGCGCGATGTGGTGGCGCTCCACGAACCAGTCCACGCCGTCGGCGTCGCGGATCAGGGCGCAGCCGGCGACCTCGTGCCAGCCCTGGCGGGCCTTCACGGAGCCGCGGACCACGATGAACTTGGTGCCGATGGCGGGCCGGCGGTAGGAGTGCTGCGGCGGCAGCTTGGTCTCACCGGCGCAGTTCATGCCCTTGCTTTCGGGGCTGTCGCGCCACGCCCGAACCTCGGCGGCGGTCACGCAGCGCCAGACCTCGGCGCCCTCGGGGGTCTTCTGGTCGGTCTCGGGGTCCCAGCGCCGCCCGGTCTGGAGGGTTACAACGAGGTCGCCCTTGGCGAAGCGGGGGCGGTTGGCGGGCGTGATGTAGGTCATGCACAGGCTCCTAGGTGGTTCGTGTCGGGGGGGGTCAGCATCCCTCCGACACCTTGAGTATAGGTGCGCCTTAGCGGGTTTCAACACCTTTCTGCATTAAGTTTCCCGTAAGGCCCCCGTACAGCGGTCGGGCCGGGTTGGCACGCCTCCTGCTACGCGGGCACGTACGCGCGCGCATCTTCCTCATAGAGGGGGAGGTGCTGCGGCAGCCCGAGGGCGAGGTCCAGGGTCCTGAAGCCCTGGCCGCACACCGAGCACCCGAATACGGGCAGCCCCTCCCACCGGACGGGGCGGGTCCCCGAGCCGCGGCACAG
>JGI25133J35611_10000673_pt1 | contig 18725 bp, 23 predicted proteins | sample ETNvirenome_6_85_FD_35611 | JGI IMG/M metagenome (IMG submission 35611) | reverse complement strand
AATGAAGATGGGTCGAGCCTCACAACTGCTCAGATTGAGGAGTTAATGGCGGGCACATCGACTCAACCGGTCTATATCAAAAACGTGCATACCGGCACCGCTGAAGAGGCGGGCCTGTTTGGTGAGGAAGATTATAGTGGGATCAACTTCTTAACGGATGCAGAAATTGCGGGGGTATTGGGTGTGATACCCGGAGCGGCTACAAAGCACGGAGAGGGGCTGGCGGCGAGGATAGAAGAAAGAGAAAGGGCCGAAGAAGAGAAAGTGGCGAGCGCAGAGGCGCAAACTACTAAGACCTCTGCAAGGCCCAGAAGAACAAGGAGGTATTAATATGGCACCGAATCCCTACGAGACCACACAGAATAATTTTTCGGGCACTTCCACCAACCCAGGTGGACAAAATATCTACGAAAGCACCCAAGGTAACTTCAGCGGCACCGGTGGTGGTGGTGGTGGACAAAATATCTACGAAAGCACCCAAGGCAACTTTAGTGGCACCGGTGGTGGGTATACGGGTCCATCGATGGCAGACATCCAAGATATGATGAATACCACCATGGGCAATTATAAGCCGCCAGTGTATTCGGGGCCGTCCTTGGAAGACTTTGGTTCGATGATGGACAATAAGTTGGCCGGGTATATGACGCCCGATCAAGTACAAGCGATGATGAGTGGCACTATGGGAGGAGGAGGTGGGTATGAAGGCCCATCGTTAAGCGATATCCAGAGTATGATGGAGTCTACGTTGGGCGGGTATGCAACGACTGCGGACGTGGAATCATTGATGTCTGGGACGATGGGAAGTAATCCTCCGCCTGTCGTTAGCGGACCATCCATGGCAGACATCCAAGATATGATGAATACCACCATGGGCAACTTCAGTGCAAATCTTGACACTGGCCCATCGATGGCAGACATCCAAAATATGATGAATACGACCTTGGGAAACTTCAGTTCAAATCTTGACACTGGCCCATCGATGGCAGACATCGAAAGTTTGATGGAGTCCACCATGGGTAACTACATGACGCCCGAACAAGTACAGGCGATGATGGAGTCCACCATGGGAGCAAGTGAACCCGGAAGTGTGTCCTCTACGGTGAACGTCGATTTGGGTGGCGATACACCCGGCCTCAGTCCCACCGAACTGGAAAACCTCATGCAATCGACTATGGGTATTTCCATGGCAGATTTCGTTAGCGGGGGTAACGATCCGGCGGACATGGATGCTGATGGTGACGGCAAGGTAACGCAAGCGGAGCTCGATGCCTACGCGGGCAACGTCTACAGCTACGATGCGCCGGATAACCAGTTTGGCGATTCCGTCACGGACCTCAATCAGTCGGTGATCGATATGCTCAACGACCCCTTTGGCGAGAATGGCATACCGGCAATAGCCAACTTCATGGACGATCTGTCGATCCGCCAAGATCAAGCCGATGCGGACCTTGAGCAAAATCTGGTCAATAGGGGCATCACCGATTCGAGCATTGCCGATAACATGCGGATGCAGCACGAACGCAACCAGACGAACGAACGCGCCATGTTGCAGACCAACCTCATGCAGAATGTGATCCCGCTCTACTCGCAGACGGGCATGGGGTATGAACAGTTGACGGACGCGGATCGTCAGCAGTCGTTAGGCGATTTCTTCCAGTTTCTGGACCGCCAAGTCGCGGAGAACCGATGGACCGATCAGCAAGCGGCACAGGGACTCTCACTGATGCTCAACGCGTTGGGCATGGGCACGATCAACCCATCGATGCCCGCCTTCAATATCCCCGCTGGTCAACCCGGCGCGGGTCAGTCCATCGGCAACCTGTTGGGCAACCTGGGCACGGCGTGGCTAGGCGCGGGCGGTGGTCAATCATGGTTAGGAGGTTAAGGTGGCACTAGGAGGATTTTTAGCGGGTCTCTCGCAAGCTAGCAACAGGTTACCGGAGGCTATACAGAACCGACAAATGCTTGGGGTGCGCGAAGAAGAGGCTGAAGCGCGAAAGTTAGCGGCTCAACGGCAAAATCAGAAGGCGATTGTTGATCGGTTAGTTTGGATGTCGGAAACGGGGCAAGTTGGACCAATCAAAGAAGCGGTAGCAACTATGCCAGAAGGCGCATTTCCGGGGCTGGCAGGTACGTTGATTGGCGTAGCGGAACGCAACAGATTTGAATTAAACCAAGCCGATGATGAAAAAAAATTGGAACGCGAGTATAGAAACGCCCAGTTAAACCAACTGAAAAATCCTGAATGGAAGCCTGTTCCAAATTCTCAGTATTATCAACGCACAGATCCAAAGACCGGCGAACAGGAAACGGTGGTCGGTCCAAGTAAAATAAAGAAACCAGTACGGACGCTTGAGGTTATTGCTTCTACTGGGCAAATACTAAATGCGGACGGATCTGTTACAGAAATAGCGGACCCGCGTGCTCGTCAAGCCATTATAGACAGTGCTAAAACGGAAAATCCGGTAGCAACAATTGGGGAGGGGCAAGTGTGGTTTAAAAACGGCACTTCCCGCCCATGGACTAATTCTGAAAAGGACATCTTTTTCAATTTTGCGAAGCGGCAAGAAGAGGATTCGTTTGCAGACTTTAAAGCAAGAGAAGAATTCAAAAACACGATTCGTTTAAACCAGTATGAAAGGCAATCAGAAATAAGGTTATCGGAAGACGAAAAAAGGAACGAGTGGGAAAGATTAACCGATCAAAGCGATACGGTAGAGTCCATTTTCAACACGACTCTGATCGGATTGCAAAAAGGATTTGAGACACCCGAACGGGCTATAGATAGTGCAAGGCAGAAACTTGAACTGGCGCAAGTAGAACCCCAGAAGGCAAGCCTACTATTGCAAGAGTGGGAACCCATATATAATGCCTATGCTTTTCAGTTTAATTTGACCTCTGCTCAAGCGAGTTTGGTCATGGAAAATAGGGGTATACAAGTATCGGCAGACAAGGTATACGAATTATTAAAAGACGATGACGTGAGGAGACACATCGGTGCGTTTAGGGGGCGTTTTGAAGACTTTAAGCGACCATTCAAAGGTGGGAAGGACACCCCACAGAATGTGGTCAACTTTCGCTTTGAACTGAACAACATGGTCGATGCGGTAAGACGCGCAAGGACAGGTGCCGCGATAAGTGAAACAGAAACGCAGTTCTATGATGACTTATTGGGTACTACAAGCTTTGAAGCAGATTATTTGCAGAGTCTCATGGAGTCGCTGGTCACGTCAATTGATCAGCAGTCGGAAGAACTTTATTTAGGCTTGTGGCAACAAAAATATCAGTATCCAGCAACACAAGAGGACAAGGCAAAAATAAGGGAGAAGTTGCTTTACAAAACCGACATCGGTGGGCCAAGCACAAAAACACCTCTTGTGCGAGTAAGTGTAAAAGACGTGAAGGCTAATCAAGAAAAGGGCAATGATAATGGCAGTTGATTATGCGGCTCTTGGTATGCGGGCCATGGTGGAGGATAAAGAGGCGCAGGGTGATCTGCACATCGCGGTAGAAGATGGCGAAATCACGCTAGAGCAGATAGGCCGCACCGTATATAAGAACGACCCTAATCATCCAAGCATCGCTGAATTCGATCCCGATACGGTCCAACAGGGTGGGTGGGAACAAGACTTCGCCAATCTGCCCACTATACCTGGCCCGGATGTGGTAGGGGCCGCGCAAGGTGTATCTGATTTTCTTGGAATATCGGATCTGGGTCGCGGCCTTGCGTCTGGTGCTACAGCCGGTGGTACGGAAGCAATAGCGCAAGGGTTTGCGCGAATGAATCGAAGGTTGGGTGCACCCGCCTATCGAAAACCGGACGGGGTGATGTTTGATGTCGGAGAGTTTGCCGGTTCAATGATGCCCTACATGCGCGGTTATAAACTCATGCAACAGTCTAAGTGGTTGCAGACGTACCTCAGTAAGTTCCCCCGCGCTAAAGAATATTTACAGGATGCGTTATTAGGTGCGGGTATAGAAACAACCCGCGATATACTGGACCCAGAACGCGAATTAGATGCGTCACAGACTCTCGGACATGCGGCGGGCGGAGCTCTGGGCACCGGCATCACTCGCGGTCTTGGTGCCGCCAAAACCCTTACGGGCGGCATGATTTCGCGTCCCCCAAAGGGGCCAGGATCACTGACGGAACAATATCCTTTGATCGGCCCGCAAGCAGAGAAGTTGGCGAGTTGGGTTGGACTGACAAAGCAAGCGATAGACGGTGAGTTTGTGAAGGTGCTGGACAAATACGGTTACCCGCACGTCCCTGCTGTAGTCCGTCCGCTTGATGTGGGTGTGCGGTATGCTACCAAGAAAGTGGTTCGAGCAAGTAGTGCGTTGCCAAATTTAGCGAAGGTCAATCAAGAAATCTTACAGGCCATGGAACGGCACAAGGCCAATGTGGTTCAAATGCTCAGACCGCCCAAACCTACCAAAGTGCAAGGTATTGTGGGTGAGGGGTCGGAACTGTTTCAAATCCGCAATAACACAGACACCGGCAACATTGTGCGTATCGCGTATCGAGAGCAAGTCGATGGGATACACAACCAAGCAGACGAACTCTACGGCGAAGCAAACAGGATATTGGGCAAGTCGGATGTCGATACAAAGAATCTGATTAATCGACTTAAAAAGCTAATTGAAGAAGAAGCGTATGATGATCCCGCGATGGGCGTCAACTCCAAGGTCAACAAGGTTAAAAATATCATAAAAGATCTTGAGAGTTTGTCTGTCGAAAAGCCTGGAGGTATACCGGAGGGTCCGATATCGGCAGGTAATCTTGCTGAATTTAATGCGATGGTAGCAGGTGCTAAAGAGGCGATGGAGGCTACTGGCAAAGAAGTAGAATACAAACCTGCCAAATTCGATTGGGTGCATAATCGGTATAAGTCACTACGCAAAGATATATCGGGGCCAACTGATGACGGTGACCGCCTACAGTTTATGGCGCGAGACATTATCCGCCGGGAACTGTCTGATGCTGCGGCCAAGCATTCAGATTCCGCCGCCTCTTTGATGCAACAGGCCAACACCAAGTGGGCCATGTACAAAAAGATGCGGTGGCCGAATGTGAAGAATGACGAAAACCCGATGGGTAAGATCATCTACGAAAGTAAAGGTGATAATTTAGTTCCTAAGATGTTTGAATCGGTGACCAACATTCGACAGTCGCGGGAATACCTCAATCAAGAAGCGTTTGAGTTGGCCCGTCAACGGCATCTGCAAAACATCATGTTTACCGCCAAGCCAAAAACACTCATGCCAAATCAAAAGCCCAATCCCAATACCGTTGAAGAAGGCATTGACATCAGTTCGCTTAACTCCGCAATCGAAAGCGCGGGTGGCATTGATGGGGAAATTTGGCAAGAAATGTTCAAAGGCGAACCGGAGAAATTAGCCGCCTTAGTCGAACTACATAAGACGGTAAATCGGTTTAGTCCGATTTATTCAATGTACCGGGGCGTTGCAGAAGAGGCGGGTGGCGGTGAGCAGGGTGGACTGCTGGCACAGTTTAAGCAATTGTTAGGGCAAGGGTCGATGGCGATACAATTGGGCATGATGAAAAAGTTGAGCGAATCAATGACAAGGCCACAAGCCCTAAACAGATGGGTGGGTGGCAAAGCGGCTCAAAAGCCAGTATCTGCACGACAGGACGCGATGCGGGCGGGCGTAACACAATTATCGGCACGACTGACGGGCGAAGGACTCAAATAAACGGAGCAAGACCATGAGCACACCTACATTAGACAGTCTCACTGACAATTCGGCGCGGGACGGCACGGGTGATGTGATTGAGGGGGCGGAGATCGATGCCAACCCGAATACATTAGCCAGGATCTTAGACGGCACCACCGAAACGATGATGAATCAAGACACCGCCGCGTCGGATGGTCTGCGTATCCGTGTGCCGGAGATCACCGACATCAGTGCGGCGGCGGGTGGGATACGCACGGGTCTTCGCCTTCGCCACGATCCGTCCAGTGGGACGGTAGGGGATAACGACGGTATCGAGATCCTCATCCAAGGTGACGATGATGCGGGCAACAAGACATCGTTTGCGGAAATAGAAACGTATTTTACCGATGTCTCAAACGGATCGGAAGACGGGGACGTGGTCTTCAAGACCATGATTGCTGGCACCGCCCGCGAAATGCTGAGTATCGGGTCCACCGGGTTCATATTCAACGAAGACTCGCAAGACCTTGACTTCCGTCTCGAAACCAACAACATCGCCAACGGGTTCACTTCTGACGGCGGGCTGGACACCTTCGCATTCGGCAAAGCGGCGGTGGACGATAAGTTCGTATCGATCTCCACCCCAGCCGCCAGCCATACGGCCACCACCGACACCTACGCCTTTCATGTTGCCCCAGGTGGGGCGCAGACCATACCGTCCGGCACAACCGCTCTGGTGGCGTCTGCGGCGTTTGAAGAGCCCAACATCACCGCTACCGGCACGGTGACGAGTGCAGCCACCGTCTACATCAAGTCCGCACCGACAGAAGGATCGTCCAATTACGCCCTATGGGTTGATGACGGGGCGGTCCAGATCGACAGTAACCTGACGGTAGGTGGTAACATCACGGTGACCGGCGGCATGACGGTGGCCGGTGCCAACGCCTTTGACATTGGCGATTCGGACAAACTGCTGCTAGGCGATAGTGACGATCTCACCGTCTACCATGATGGGTCCAATAGCTACATCACCAACGCCACGGGTGCTCAAACTCGCCACCGAAACGTCCGGCATCGCGGTCACCATCGGCCATTCGACCAGCGAAACGACCGTAGCCGATAACCTCACCGTCACCGGCACCACAACGGCCACCGGCGGCATCGAACTATCCCATGCCTCTGCTAACACGCTTACGGGTTCTGGGGGCATACTGAGCATTGAGGGCGTTGCGATACCAACGATATCGAGCACCGACACCCTTACCAACAAGACCATCACCAGCCCCACGATCAACACACCGACGATCACCGGCAATACGACCTTTAGTGACGGTAGCTACGACTTCAATATCGCGTCCCACGATGGGACCAACGGTCTGTCGTTGGCCGGTACGGTGGTGACTACGTCTGCGGCGGAGCTCAACCTCATCGATGGGGGCACCGCCAGGGGCACCACCTCCGTAGCATCGGGGGATGGCATACTGATTAACGATGGCGGCACGATGCGACAGACCAACGTCGATACCGTCAGTACGTATTTTGCCAGCCACAATGTAGGCGGTGGCAATATCGTCACCACAGGTGCGCTGAACAGTGGGTCTATAACGAGTGGATTCGGGACCATCGATACCGGCTCGTCAACCATCACCACCACGGGTGCAGTAGCCACAGGGGCCGTAACGGCAACCGGTGCGGTGACTGCCACCGATACTACGGCCCCGCTTATCCTCAAGTACGATGCGGGCGAGTATGTAACCCATGCGGTCTCATCTGCGGGCGTCTACTCTATCGCCACCACAGACGCTTCGAGCGACTCTGGTGCGATTACCCTGGACACGGTCGATTCGATCACCCTTGACTCCGACACGGCGGGTGAGGGCATCGTCTATGCCGATGGCGGCACTAACCTGTTGCGGATCAGCAACTCGTCCAGTGATGTAATTTTCAAGCCTCTGGTCGATGCCAAGGATATTGTCTTCCAGCAGTACGACGGCAATGAGGTTTGCCGTTTTACCGACAATCGACGCCTCTACTTCTACGACGAGGGTGGCGAGTACATCAGCAGTAGCGGATCGGCACTGACTATCGCGTCCGGTGGCGTGGCGTGGGAACTTCCGGTGGCGGATGGTAGCAGCGGGCAACTGCTCAAGACAGATGGGTCCGGCAACCTCGATTGGGTCACGGTCTCCGGTGGCGGGCTGGATGCCGCGAATGGTTCCGACGACCGGCTGGCAACATTCACCGATTCGGACTCGCTAAACGGCGAGGCCAACCTGACGTTTGACGGTTCCGCACTGACGGTCACGGGCACGGCAGATGTATCGGGTGACTTTACCGCAGGTACGGTGAATGCTGACGGCGATACTTCTTCTGGCGATAACGCAGCGATGGGTTACACTGCTGCCGAGGGGCTTATCCTCACGGGGCAGGGATCGACCAGCGATGTGACAATCAAGAATGATGCGGATGCTACGGTCTTGAGTATACCGACAGGTACAGCTAATGTTGGCATTGGCACGACAGCAGTCCCACATGGTGGAGTCGGTGCGGCCAAACTGGCAATAGAGGGAACGAACGCCAACACCGCAGGTCCGCACGTTCAGTTTACGACAGCATCCACGGACTACCCATTGCTTCAAATTCTGCCGTGGGCGCATGATAATACTCACATAACATTTGATGGTTATTGGGACGGCAGTAATAACAAATCGAGTTCTTCGACGGGCACTGTCCGTATCCAAAAAACTGGAGCCGATCTTGATTTTGTGACTGGTGCGGCATCAGCAGGAGCTACTGTGACGTTGTCCAGCAAGTTAAGCATCATTGGTGCTGGTGATGTTAATGTCAGAACTGGCAACCTCGTTATCGGCACCAGTGGCAAAGGCATCGACTTCTCAGCAACGAGCGATGGGGCTGGAGTTGATAGTAATGAAGTGCTGGACGATTACGAAGAAGGTACTTGGACGCCAGTTATTAAATACGGCGGTGCCAGCGGCACGGCATACAGTCTGGGTACATCAACTGCGACATATACCAAAATTGGACGAGTAGTGTATTTCTCTTGCGAAACCGAGATCACAAATCCAAGTGCGAGCAATGACGGCAGTGATGTTAATGTGTCGGGATTGCCTTACACATCAGCCAACATTACTCAGTGGTGGCGCGTCCATAGCAATTACAACCTATACACCAACTCCGTTGGTGTTCCGATGGGTGCAGTCGGTGGGAACGACACCGCCGTTGTACAGTACAAGCAACAGTTCAACGGCGCGTGGACTGGTGACATTAATTCAGACGAAATATATCAAGCAACCGGTAGCATATGGCATCATAGCACTGGATTTTATCACACCGCATAGCAAATGGAGTTTTTGAAATGGCAATCGAAAAAACTGTTGAACAAGATAAATTTGAAATTGTGGGTCCATACAAAGCAGTACAAGTGCGCGAAGCTACAGTGATCACTGAAGACGGCACTGAGTTGTCACGCAATTTCCGCAGATATGTGTTGCACTCCGATTCAGATATTTCAAGCGAGACCGCAGAGATCCAAGCTATTTGCAATGCGGTCTGGACGGATGCGATCAAAACAGCGTGGATTGAGTTTCAAGCGGCGCGACCCGACAGACCTGCGTGACCGTGAGTCATTGCGAGATCGGGTTTGTCGCGCTGCTGGCGATAATTGCGTTATGCGGGATCGGAGTTGTGATGCTATCTACGTCCCACCAAGCAAAACAAACGACAAAGCGTGGACGCAAAAAACTCACTGAATGAATTCGGAACTCAGAGCGGTCTGGCGCACTTTGTCTCAGAGTATGCGTGGATTTTTTGCGTGGGGTTTGCGCTCTTACTTTTTAAAAGCAGCATCGAAAACGGTGTAGCAGGGTTGCAAGTATTTTTTGGTAGCGACTACGACGAGGATGATGTTGTGATTGTTGATGGTAGACCAGGGCGAATCACAAGAGTGGGTCTAACCAAAACCGTATTCTATCTATACACCTACCGCCAGGGCGCACTTGTAGGTGGGACCAAACTCGCAGTGGCGAATACGGCATTATCAAGTATGCGGATCGAAAAGCCGCTGGAAAAACTGGAGGCCGAAGATTGGTGGAAATGGAGCGAGGGGCCAAATGGGAGTGATACAAAAAATTAATATGAGTATTTATAATGGCAAAAAATTACAGGGTCAACTGGGCCAACCTACCCGAAGACCCCGATGGGATGACATTCGCCGATGTCAAACGCGCCTATCGAAAATTACACCGAGAACTAAGCGAAGCCAAGCGTATGAAGGGCGCAACGGAGTCGGTGCTATCGAGAACAACGAAGGACATGAGGGCAGCACGGGGCGAGGCGAAGCATTTAAAACGCGACATGATCCAGTTGACCAAAAAACAAAAAGCCAACGACGAGTTGAAATCTTGTGGCGCATGGTCCGGCGCGGCGATTGGATGCGTTACAGTGTTATGGGCTGGATTTGCAGAATATGGATACCCTGGTCCGGCGTGGCTTTTTGAGCATGAGTTTGTTTATGGTTCAGTCTGCTGGTTTATGACCATGGCATTCGGCTGGGCTGCAAAAGCGTTCCACTCCACCTAAACTATTTCACAAAGTGAGGCAACAAGATGATTGAGAAGATCACTGATCGACGCGCACAACTGACACAGTCCCATCAGCAGATATTGGGCGAGATCCAACAGGTGGAGGCCCGTCTACAGACACTGCGTAACAGTCTGCAACAGATCGTTGGTGCGGTATCCATACTGGATGATCTGCACCCGCCACAGGCCGAACCCGCAGCACCCGAGCAGAACGGAAATACCGAACCCGAACTCGAAGAGGTCTCCGCATGACGTTCATTACTGATATTGTAGATAAAATTAAATCGCGCAAACTGGCGGTCACCACAGCAGTCGGTGCCGCCGCCGCCAGCGGGGCCGTCGAACTGACATGGCCCATGGCGGCGGTTGCTATCGCCTATGTGCTATCACAAGCGATACAGGATACGTGGGGGAGTTAGGCTACTCGTAGATCGGGCTTATGGTTGACACGCAGACCGGGAAGGTCTTCTAATGTATTCTCTACTTTAGTAATTAGAGTGCAATTGTCTAGTCGTGCGTAACGCTTAACCATTTCAATGTCTGACCATCCACCGATTTCCATTAGTTCATAGGCACTCATCGTTTTTATCAACCTACTTGCCCAAGTATGTCGCATCTGGTGTGGGCGAAAGCGTTCCACTCCGACAAGAGCCGCAGCATTGTCGAGTGACTTATAGGGGTTGAACTTTGGAATTACGTGGTTTAATGGTTTGTCATCTGCAAGCCACGTAATCGTGCGCGGTTTTCTGTCTCGATCCTTCCAAATCTTACGCCCATGCTGGTATGTGATGTCGTACTGGTCAAACAAGCCCTCGCAGATATCGCAGTATTTTTTTTGCCCACCACGTTCTCCTTGCAATCTGTTGTCGACGGTAAAGCAATTGCATTTGAGCTCCTTTATGGTCGCAAGTAGTTTAGCACGTTGATTGGTGGTCAGCTTACTCATACCAGACCGAATTCGATTCGGTGTTTCCACCAGATTCCACTCAGATCCACTGCGAAGGTCATCAAATATTGCAGCAGCACTACTTGTAAGCGGAACCAATCTAAAGTTGCCAGACTTAGTACGATTTGCGCGGTTTCGCACCGTTAAGGTTTTACCCTTTGTGTCAACATCTGCCCAAACCAACCGAAATAACTCAGAAAGTCGTAGTCCAGTATCTAACAAGATGCCCATGACTATTCGAACATGGACGGGCAGGGCATCGAATAGAGGTTTGACTACATCGTCTGCCAGTATTTCTGGAATTTGCTCGTCTCTAACTTTGACTTTTTTTACATCGCGGGATTTGTTTCTGACAACCCAATTTTGCAAAAAAGCGTGCTCCAGCACTTGGGTGATGTCATTGAGCACTAACCGGCAAGTGTTGTCGGACCACTTGCTCTTACCTCTTTCCGCTTTGATCCAATTGTCGATCATCGTATCGTCAATAGATTGCATGGGCACAGACTCCCAGGTTGAGTGTAAAGGCTTTCTTCCATGCTCTGCACACATCCTTAAAAGACGATTTTTGATTTGTCTAAAACTGCTTTCTGCGTGGCGCGGTCCTTCCAATTCTATATAAGATTGAACTGCATCTTTAAATGTGATACCGCGAGACTCTCTTGCCATGTCTAACTTATGAGTGGTATCATCTTCAAGAGCGGCATTAATTTTTTTAGCCTCTTCTATAGCCTTGCGCTGAGTGGTGCACTTTAAACTGCGCTGGCCCCGAACACCCGTCATTGGATCGGTCCAGTAGGCGTGCCAGTATAAGCCTTTTTTAAAATAAGATACTGCACCCTCCCGATGTTTTCGTGCTGGCATTTAGTCTTCCCCTTTTTGACACAATATTGACACAGCGGCAATGCGATTCAGTGTGTCTTGGTGTGGCTCGGTGTGTGAAAATATAGGGCGTAACTAATTGTAAATCAAGAATTAAATTCATAAGTCATTGTTATTGCTTAATAACAGTCTAAGTATAAAAAGTGACTGTTAATCACTTGGTCGTTGGTTCGAATCCAACCCGCGGAGCCATAAAAAATAACCACTTACGTTAATTCGTAGGTGGTTATTTTCTGTTTTACAATTTAATTGACACAATATTGACACAGTGGGTTTTACTCTATCTTGTGTTTCCTCGCTCGAATAAAGTCTGCAATGTCTTCTTCATCAAAACGAGTAGAGCGTCCGATTTTGATATACGGCAATTTGCCTGTCGCTTTCAATACGTAGACTTGATTTTCTGATATCGATAATTTTTCTGCCACTTCTTGTATCTTCAATAAAGTATTCATTCATATACCTTTTCGACTCTCATCCTAATACCTCTCTATATCGTTCGACCAGTTGCTCTCTCACCTCCGCCACATGGCGGCACCGGCCCCGAAACGTGAAACCGGGACAGGTGCAATGCCATCGCGGCGGATCGCCTGGATTACGCTTCACTTCGTAGTTTGCGGTCTTGCCTTGCACGGGCCACCGGCGGCGTCTACTGAGTAGCCAAGTCATGTATTGTTACGGCGTAGCGTGGGCCTAATTCAATGCGTCCACTTTTCTCTGACAGGTGCCCATCCTGTTTCAACTTCTTGATATGACGTCTTACGGTATTGTTGGATGAAAACTTCATGTGAGTCTGGATGTCTCTGATCGACGGCGTAGCACCGGTCTCCTCTACTGCCGTCAGTATGTGCTGTAGTATGTGTTTCGTTGTGTCTCTCATAATTATAGTGGTGGGCCAGAGTAGCGGATCGTACTCCCCGAACGATCCGCCCAGCTTGTGTCAGGCTGTTACTCCGGCCCACCTCCCCTTATTTGCTAATGGATGGATGTGGGATGTCGTATCGAATTAGCAATCGTCGCGCAGTCGGTTGGCTAATGCCCAACGCGTCTGCCATTTCCTTTTGCGTCTTGTAGATTCGTGCTGCTCTCTCCATCGTCGGTTTGTTGATCGTAGAAGTCCAGCGCATCGAGGTCTCCAATACATATTTTGTCGTTGCGTAGGGTGACCTCCATCATCGGCACCGGTATATTGAGGACTCGTACCGTGCGCTGGACGCCCAACGATTTTGCAAACCCCACCATCCAGCCGAATCCATTGCGTTGGTTGTTCGCGGTATCGGTGGCGGTGGGTTTCGGTTTGTTGTAGACGATGCTGTTGCCTTGACGAGCTCCGTCTTCTGCGGGTGCGGATGTAGTGATCGACAGACGCCCCCGCAGTTTGGTCTCCAGCATTTCCGCAAGGTTCCGCACTGGCTTGCCGGACAGATGCACCTCGTCCATTGCGAGGGTCAACGTCTTCGCGCTACCGCCCAAACTTTTTGCGAGGTTAATCAGCTTGGCAATCTTGGCGTAGTCGAATCCCTCGCGTGTAAGTTCGCCCCATTGCATCTGCAAGCGTTCCGGCCCCGGATCGGGCAGGGGGGGCTTGTCGGTGGGGGCGGTGGGCACTATCGCACTGACGAGGTTGGCGATGTCAGTCATTGATACCTCTTTTCGTATTTGAGCCCTTGAATCGGCAGACCGCAGTGCAACCCAATTGCTTCCGTTTCTGCGATTTTGCGGTCATCCGTTTCGATGTGGTATCGGTAGCCCATTTGCATGTCTCCGGTGTAATGCAATGGATATACACGCCGGACTGTTACATAATACCCATCGACACTTCTCTTCCGTATGCGCGGCCTCGAACGCACCGCAGTTTTCCAGCCTTTCACAATAATTGTCTTCATCTTATTGCGGCCATGGGTTTGTCGAATTGTTTCTTCGTTCATACGTCATCGTCCGGTGTGTCGATCTTAATCTTATCCTCGCCAACCACCACCTCAGTGCCCTCCACGATTTCGCCCGATTCCTTTAACGCCGCGAGGATGCGTTTCTTGTCCGGCGAGTAGGTGATCGTCTCGTTCTTGTATTCCGCAGGGATCGCATCCTCATCCACGATTTCGACTCTTTGGCGTCCCTTAATGTTTTTGAGTTTGCCATTAATAAGGCTAGCAGATTTAGCACCGGTGGATTTGAACCATGCTTCGAGGCACCGCTCATGCCATGCAATGCGGTTGACTGCTGTCTGTCCTCGTTTTTGTGCCCATGCTGTTGCTTTTTCGATCTGCGCTTCCAAGTGGCTTTCGATATGATTTAGTTCGTGGCGGTGATACGCCAACGCACTGAGGTGATCTTCTGCGCGTCCTTCGCCAGCGACAAGTGCTAGCGTTATATCGGGCTGTAAGGATGATTCTGCCGGTGGTCCGATTAATTCGATTTCGCAATCCTCCGGCTGTTCTTCGATGCTTTCGTAATACTGCCCAAAGTCCTCTACGCTATGGGGTACTTCCATTGTCTTGTCTCCAGTTTTAGTCACACGTTTCGCCGCGCCAGCCGGTGCAGTACCATGTGCCATCCTCGGCTCGTCTTGGCTCTTTGATGTGAGTTCCGTATCCAGGGGTGGGGTAGCGGTTGAAGTAGGCTTCACGCTTCTCCTCCGCTTCCTCCTTTGTCGGTGCTACTATATGCACGTTGACCATGATCGATCTCCACGATGACGATTGCATCCAATTTGCTGGTCCGCCGAAACACATGCCGGATCTCCGCAATCCATTTGCGCGAATCATCCGGCAGCACACCCGCTTTGACCAATCCATCCAGAATCATCTTTGCGCCGAATGATTGGTTGTCTGGGTCTCTGCGGGAGTGCGGCCAATCGAACGTGAGCACACACCGTTCCGTCACCGGTTTCAGCTTCTGCGCTTTGCAGTTCCACTTGACCAGTTCGGTGGCATCCTTCTTCAATGAGGCGTAGCGGGACCAGTGCTTCTTGGTCTCCGCCACCGTCTCATTGAGAGAGGGCAACTCACTACTGATCTGTAGTATCTGTCGCATTGAGTGCCTCGATCAGTGCGTCTGCTATAAACACTGCACGTTTGGTGCTATTTTCGAGCCATTCGTAGTAGCCATGACTAGATCGGTGGCCTTTACTTTCGGTTGCCAATCCCGTGATGGCACAGGCGGCGAAATGCTCCCGCTTGCTCATACCGCTGGCGGCACTAGAAGGGGAGGTCATCAACGTCTCCGTCGAACGCGGCCTTGACCGCTTCCTTCGCCGCATCCTTCTGCATGGTTTCGGCCTGGGCCGGTGCCTCGCCATCCGCATACTCCCAATCGTGGATGACGGCGCGGATCTTGTCGTTGTCCTCATTTTTCTTGTGGCGGATTTTGTAGCGGACTCTGCGCCCAACCATTTCAATGGTCTCATCGAAGACCTCGTTGAGTTCAGCGTTGGTCAGATCGACATCGCGCAACAGATTGCGGAGCTCGGTAAGGCGGGACTTGGGGGCGAAGCTGATATTGACGAACTCGTAGTGCGACCAGGGATCGCCGGACTCCATCTGCAAGGCCTCCGCAGTGACCACGATGGCTACACGGTGGACTTCTTTCGTATTGCCGTCTGCGGTGCGATACAGCGAGTCCATCTTGCCGTAGTCTTTGATTTCGGTAATGGTGCCTAAATAGGTGCCAGCGGGGTGCGGCTCGTAGCTACCGGCGGGACGCTCTGGTGGGTCGAATGGCATAATAGTGTATCCTTAGTGGTTAAATATCAGTTTGGGTAGGATGCGTAATAGCAGATACCCTGCGATGAAAACCAAGACGTACGGGAATATCCGCTCTAGACGGCGCATAATAGCACCTCTGATCGGACATTTACACTATGTATGGGGGGTGATCTAGTGGACACTTGTTGCACGTTCGTGCAACTATAGCTATTATAGAACACGAAATCCTCCTTTCTTTGACCAGTTTGGGGCGATTTTCTTTAGCCTCCGTTAGGGTTGCACCCCTAGCGGAGGTTTTTAATTTTTGCTACGTGGGGAAAACGTGCCCATCCAGTGTGGGTTTTTTTGTGCCAAACCCGGAATGCGAGTTATTGACGAATACCCACGACTTGGAACCAATCTGCGGCGAACTCTTACACGCCTCTATATTCTCAAAATTATTTTTGAATTTTAAATGATCGATTGTGGTGTAGGCCATGGATAGATCCCACGCTTTGGTCTCGGTGGGTAGCGTCCAAGTGGTTTCCACGATAACCATGACCTTTGATCTGGTCATAAGTTGAGCCTGTTTTATTTTTGTGTTGGGCACTTGGCCGGATTCTCGACGTGCTATCCAAGTTTTGTACTCAACAGCACGACTCACCCCGTATCGTTCAAGGGAACTTTTACCTGGGGGGATAACCTCGAAATCGGCACCCGCGTTATACTGGTCAACCAAACTAAGATCGTGCAAAAAAGAATGAGAGCAACACCGATAATCCGGCGTGAAATAATGTGCCAGTGGGTCCACCGTTGTAACGGGCCTGTTGGCATATATATCTGTTATGATTGCGTCCAGCCTAGCAAGTCCCGTGAGGCTTGTGATCATCGGGTCAGAATTATGTAGTAGACTAGGGTCCAGCCCCACATACTCCATTAACGCATGTGCTTGGACTAACGAGATCTGACGAGTCCCATCTATGTATTTGGATAGGGTGCTACGATCTATGCCTAGATGGGCAGCTACGTCTTTCCTACTTTTGTGGGTGGTGTCAAAAACTTGCTGAAGACGAGTTTTTGTGGGGGAGTCGTGCATCGGATCGTCCTTGGTTTGCCGTGGACGTACTATATTACGGACCTTAATGGCCCCGATCAACCCCATTGCTACCTTTTATGGGGTCATACGACCTCATTGGGCCTTTTTATTGAATAATATACAGCATCTGCACAAACGTGCAGTGATTGATAATATTAGGCAATGTTGGTGATCCGCGCAATACCTTAATGGACATTTATTAAACTGCACCACGATCACTCCCGTTACCCGTTATATTGTAAGCAGGGAGGTGATTATTATGAGTTATACACGCGACAATTGGCCGCAAGATCGGTGGCCCAACTTTGGATTCGGTGAACTCGTCTGCAAGGAGAGTGGCATCAATCGCATGGATACGGCCACGATGGACCGGCTGCAACGGGTACGGTCCGCCTACGGGCGGGGCATGACGATATCGAGCGGCTACAGGGATGTGACGCATCCTATTGAGGCTACGAAGATTGCCAAATTCGGCAACGCCGGAGCGCATTCAACAGGGCGGGCGGTGGACATTGCGGTGCGGGGGGGTGACGCGGTGCGCCTTCTCCAGCTAGCCCTGGCGGAAGGGTTCACCGGCATCGGCATCCAACAAAAAGGCGAGGGGCGGTTTCTCCATCTGGACGATATCCAACCAGAGGACGAGTTCCACGTCCCGCGACCTTGGATATGGTCATACTAAAAAGGGTTGCAGACCACCACAGTCTGCAACCCAGCACCCATCACCACACCTACCCGGAGGTATGTGCGGCGTGGACTGTTAATATAGTATGATTACCCGTTCTGCGGTAGAGTGATGTGGTCCGCAGCATTGTCCTCCAAGCGATTGCGGTTTTCAAAGTAGCCCATCGTGGTCTTCACATCCGCATGGCGGAGGTGGGACTGCACTTGTGCGGGGGTCGCACCGCCTTCGATGGCGAGGGTGCAACAGGTGTGGCGCAGGGTATGGGCAGATATGTCATCGATACCCAACCGATCCGCATACCGCTTGACGATGAGACGTACGGACTGCGGGGTCAACCCGTTGCCGTAGGTGCCCCGCGCCACCGATATAAAAACCGGTCCCGTTGCGTCCCGTCCACAGACGGTGAGTTCATCCCGATAGTCCGCGAGGGCATCCATCACCGGCCCTACTATTTTCACATCCTGTTCGACGCCGCTCTTGGTCTCCGGCAGATCAACCACGGTATGGACGCCTTCCCGCCGTAGGTGCTCCCAATGCATCCCTGCCACCTCAGACCGCCGCAGACCGCAATACACCAGCACCGTGATCAGTGCGCGGTCCCTCGCCCGTTGTAGGGCGTCTGCCGTTTCGTCAACCGCCGTCAACAGACGGGTGAGATCGTCCGTTGCCATCGCCTTGCCGCCAACGCGGCGGTCCGCTTTGAATCCCCGAACAACAGAGGCGTCCGCAGGGTTTTTATCCAAATGCCCGCACCCCATCATGTACGTAAATAATGCACGGACCGCCGATAATTTGCGGTTGACCGTTGAGCGGGCCTTGCCGTTGGCGTGGAGTTCGTTGCGCCATGCGATGATATCGTCCGGCGAAATCGCATCGAGCCGCTCGATGGTGATGAACGACAGATCGGACACGCCGAAAAACTGGCACAGATCGGATCGATACGCCCGTTGTGTGGCCGGCGAAAGGACGCCCGCCAGGAAGGACTTGGTGGGATCTTCAACCGGCAGCAGTGCCCGTTGTGGTATGGTGACCGTTGCTACATTGGTCATTGCTCTACCTCCTCTATTTCGTCTGGTAGGGGGATGTCGATGTGGTGGTGGGTGCTGATGTAGCCAAGCAGTATGTGCGCCATCTTGGTGGGCGGAAACCGCCCGTTTTCCCA
>JGI25133J35611_10000660_pt1 | contig 18930 bp, 17 predicted proteins | sample ETNvirenome_6_85_FD_35611 | JGI IMG/M metagenome (IMG submission 35611) | reverse complement strand
AAGACCCAGGTCAAGATCATCGAGATGGCTTACAAGATGAGTGCCGAAGGTCGAGCGGTTCGGATACTGGAACTGAAAGGCCGACAGCAAGGCTCTTCCACTGGTATCGGGGCTTACTGCTTCCTGCGCACTATCTGTGAGGCCAACACCAACGCTCTGATCATCACCGAAGAGAAGTCCGGCTCGGCCCGTAATATCTTCTCGGTCTACAAACGGTTCGCCGACAATCTGCCTTTCGAGATCGCCAGGGATTTCACCCGTGAAGGCACCCTGCTCAAGTTCTCTGACCCGCTCAACTCACAGATCCGAGTCGAGGGTGAGAAGAAGATCACCAGTTTTACCTATAACCTAGTCCACTGCTCGGAAGCGGCTTTCTTTACCGCTCTGTCGGAGACACTGGCTATGTTGTACCAGACCGTGCCGGACAACCAGGACACGGCCATCTTTCTGGAGACTACGGCCAATCAGCACGGTGACGATTTCTATCAAGAGTGGATACGAGCGGTAGAAGAGAAGTCCGATTTCGAGGCTCTGTTCATCCCCTGGTTCGATCACGACGAATACTGTACTCCGTTTCCTAACCAGGACGAGGCTGAACTGTTCAAAGAGGGCCTGAGCGATAATACCGAGTCGCCTTACGGTGACGAAGTGGTGTTGTTGGAGGCTTACGGCCTGTCGCTGGAAGCACTTAACTGGCGCAGGGCGGCTATCCGTAACCGATGCCAGGGTTCTCTGGACGAGTTCGACCGTCAGTATCCTTCCACCTGGGAGACGGCTTTCAAGACAGCCGCCCTCAGTATCTTCGATATGGCTCGGATAGATAACCTGCGGGGTCGATCACCACAAGAACCGGCCCTGGGTACCCTGTTCGATATGCACGGCAGTGTCCAGTTCCGACCGCAGCAGAACGGGATCGTGACCATGCACAAACCGCCAGAAGTGGACTATTTCTCTGGTTACGTAATCGGTGCTGACGTGGCTGAAGGGCTGGATACTGGTGACTTTTCCTGTGCGGTAGTGATGAAACGGTTGCCCTTAGAGATTGTCTGTGTGTTGAAAGGGCGGGACGGTCGGCAGGTGGATATCGATGAGTTCGTGGATCAGATCCGCATGATGAGTCTCTACTACTCCGATGCCAGAGTGTTAGTGGAATCCAACGCTGACGGCGGTTCGGTCAACAGGTTACTGACTGAACGGGGCTGTCAGCATGTACTGCGAGAGAAGGATGTGGGGTTGAGCGGGTCGGAACGGTTGGGCTGGCGCAACACTTCCACCTCTCGTCGGATGGGCGTGGCCCTGTTGCAGACCGCTTTCAATTCTGGTGAGTTGGAGCTATGGAACGAAGACGTATTAAGCGAATTTTCGACTTTCGTCACTATTAACGGTCGGCCTCAAGCTATCAATAAGCGCAAGAAACGGGTTCAGGGCCAGACCCGAACCGGCTTCTTTGATGACGGTGTTTTCGCCTGCATCGGGGCCGTTTTGGCTCACGAAGGCTTACCAGCACCTCGGCCTAACCGATGGCATGAACGGCGTAGAAAGGTGATTGAATTCAATCATTGGAAAGAGTCACGCAACAAAAAGACAGTGTGGGATTATGTATAACGATAAAGACTTCCTGGAGATCATGGACGAGGACGAACTGGTCGATTGCATCAAGCAGATGCGGCATGATGCCGAGGACGCTATCTCAGAACGGGTCAAGGTCTGTCGCAAGGCTTGGCTCTACCTGCTGGGCAACCAGTACCTGATCGATGAGGGCGAAGCCTATGTCGATGCCGAGGTGCCGTCCTGGAAGTTTCGACTGACCCGTAATATCGTGGCTCCAGTGATCGACACCCTATCGCCTATCCTGTCCCAGGCTCGGCCTAAGTATTTTGTCCGAGCAGATTTCCCGGACTTGAGCGGGGTAATTACCGATCCGGAGAGCGGGATGCAGATCCCGACCGGCTTAACAGATTCTGAATTGGCTCACCGGATGGAAGACATCCTGGAAGCCACCCACCAGAAGCGGAATGAAGGGCTAGAGGTCAGCAAACTGCTGATGGATGTCCTGATCAACGGTACGGGTTATCGCAAGATACATTATTGTAGCCACACCAATCAGGTCAAACTGCCCATCATCCCTTTTGAAGACGTGCTGGTCGATCCGATGGGAACCCGACAGGATCTCAACGACTCCAAGTACGTGATCGTGCGTCACTATATGGACGCTACCGATATTAAGTACCTCTACGGGTTGGACGAACACGAATACGCTCAAGGCGAGGCCGATAGCGTCTATTCCAAGTCCGGTATCAAAGGCGAGGGCCGATCCTGGATGCGAAGGTTACGCAACTTCTTCCAGGACGGTGGTTCCGGTGATACTGGCAGTGANTCNCCGATGGAGCGACGAAGGTATCCAGTGCTGGAGTGCTACTACGATGCCGATCACGGTATGACTGAGGCTTTCCATCAGGGTGANGGNCAGATGCAATACAGTGACCGCTCACGAACGGTAGTGGTGGTCAACGAGAAGTCGGTGGTCTATGACGAATCCAACGTCTACTGGCACGACGAGTTCCCAGTTGTCTGTTATGTGGCTAACCCTATACCGCATGTTGTGCATGGCCGGTCTGAGGCCGAGCCACTGCTGTCAGTCCAGGACGGGGTTAATATCCTATACAACACAGTTATCGCCAACTCGCTGTTGATGTCCAACTCGCAATGGCTGGTGGAAGACGGTGCGGTTCAGTACGAAGACCTGACCAACCAGCCTGGCCTGATCATCCCGGTCGAACGGTTGGACAAGATCCAGCGCATACCGCCGTCACCAGTACCCGGCGATGTGNTGAACGTATTGAANGAGTTGGAAGGCACTACTCGACAGAACACCTCTGGCATCAGCCCAGTCCTGCAAGGCCAGGAACCTTATTCCGGTGCCTCTGGCCGATTAGCCAGCCTGTTGACCAGCAACGCCTTCTCTCGTCAATCACCTAAGATCCAGGCTATGGATGACGGTTACAGNCGACAGGCCCGGTTGGAACTCAGCCTGATGCAACAGTTCAAACAGTTCGACGATCCCAGAGAGACTAACACCTACGACGAAGGCGAGAACCTGCTGTTCAGTGAAGCTATGCGGGAACTGCTATACAGCGTAGAGATCGATTCTAAAGCCGATGCGCCATTGAACCAGACCGATAAGATCAATTACGCTTTCGCTATGGTGCAGTCCGGCGTGTTCGATGTTAAGGAATTCATCCGATACACCAATATCGAGTTATCGGAAGAACGCAAAGCAGAGATCTTCCAGGCACTAGGCCAGGCAGAGGTTCTGCAAGGACAACTAGCCAGCACAACGCCGTCCGGCGACCTGGCTAACCAGGTGCCAGAGATGCTGTCCAACCCGCAAGCGGGTGGTGTGGCTACCGGCACATAATGACGAGTACACCCGGCAACGGGCCTCATAAGGAGCAAAAATGCAAGTAGAGAGTAACCTCGACTCAACTTCGGAAGAAGCACCTGATGTCGAGACTCCAGAACCCGAAGTTGATCCTGTAGATACTGAATTATCGCAATTAAGGGGTGAACTCGACCAGCAACGCAATAACGCTAGTCAGAAGATCACCGAGTTGGGAGAGGCCCGATCAGGTCTGGAACAACAAGTGCAACTGAAAGATCAACAGATTGCCCAATTGCAACAGCAGCTACAGCACAGTCAACAGCCATCCAATTACGAGTACTCCGAAGACGAAGGCCAAGCCCGAATAAATCAGGCCGTTCAAGAAATGGCTCCCCGTTTCATTGAAATGGAGCAGAGGCTCCAGGGATACCAACAACGGGAACAAGAGGATGCCAAAGTCACGGAGATGCAACAGCAGTTCGGCGTTAGTGTCGAAGACGCACGTTTAGCCAAGAAATTCTTTGATGATGGTGAGATACAGAAGGGATATAGACTTCTGGAGTTAAATTCGATCCGCAATAAACGGAAAGAGGCAGCACCCCAACGGGACACGGCTGCTCCTCCACCTTCAGCCACCAGTAACAGTACCAGACCAGCACCCGCCACGGACACGGCTGATTTGGTATCACAGATGGAATCCGGCCAAATGTCGTTCTCCGAGAAAAGCAGAATACTAGCCGCTAATCCCGACCTGCTCAACGAGATACAAAAACGACGAGGGTAATATGATCTTGATCTTTTGCTGTCGTCGTCTAGTGAGGCAATACGATGGCAGGAATAGGTGGTACAGGAACCACAATTTTGCAACAGATCGAGATGGCGACTTTGCCGTCTCAACAAGGGTTAAACACAGCCCTATTATCAAAAACTAGCCCGTTACTACGGGTACTTCAAGACGCTGCTAAACGTGAAACTGGTTCACCCATTCGGGCGCACGTCCGATACAATCGAAACACTAGTCAGTGGTACTATGGTAGCGACTCACTAACGGCTCTCCGTAATATCGGTGATGGCACTTCTGGTGCTGGCAATGCTGATGCGGCGGCTGACACGGGTTCACAACAGTTTGCTCAGGTCGAGTATAGCTGGAAAGACTTGTCGGTTAACGTGATGGTTACCGAATCGATGTTAGTCGAGAACGCTGGTCTGAACATCAACGACCTGCTGAATATCGACAATATCAGTGGTATCCCGGAGCGTGACCGAAACACGGTCTTCAACATCTTCGGCAAAGAGGTCGAGATGGCTGCTGACGATATGTCGGATGCTTTAGCTACGGCTATAGCCAGCAATGATGGCGGCCCTAATACTGACGCTCACGATGATGCCAATGCTATCCATAGCGTTTTCACACTGCTGGATGGTGGCACCTTTGGTGGAGTCGGTGCTGCTGCTCTAGGAGACTTTAGCTTAGGCTTGCTGGACACTTACCACAACACTCATAATGCCGCAGGTGAAAGCGGTGCGGCGACAGATCGATCTGCTACTAATAAGTGGCGGTCGAAGTTCATCGATGTCGGAGGGTCTGGTTATGTTTCTGGTGGCAGTGATACTGACCAGAGGTATAACTTGAGCAAGGAACTGTTAGGCTTGGCCTTGCACGACTGCGCTCAGGGCGGTACCGACAGCGTGGATTACGTTTTTGTTAACCCACGAGTCTATGTCGGGCTAGAGATGTTGCTGGAAGGCCAAACTAGACGTGACGAAACCATGTCAAACATTGGGTTCAACCAAAATATGACCTGGAACGCTTTCGGCACAACCATCATGGCTGATCCTTTTATTGGTGCTAGTGATGTGGTTGGTATCAACAGCAAGCATACCTACATGGCTATCCATCCAGCCTTGGATCAACAGTTCAGTGGCTTCAAAACACATCCTGACCGAGCGGTGATTGAAGGTCAACTGAAGATTAAAACTCAGCTGGTCTGTGATGACCGAGCCAAGAACTTCTGGATACACTTAGGTGCTGCTCCTGAAGTCGGTGGTACAGCAGTATAACCTTTTCAGTAAGAGTGGTGGCTGTAACGGCTGCCACTCTTGCACCTACCTAAAAAGATGGCATTAACACTATCCGATCTAAGAACTAGACTCAACGTGCGAACAGGTGACCCGGACGGGAACTTTCTGTCTTCCACCGAAAGGGACATGATCCTGAACGATGCGGCTCGTAAGGTAGCCAGCGACTTATATCGGAATGGGACTGCCTTATTGACAGCGCATAAGAAATTGCAATTGGAACCTGGCGTGACCAAGTACGCTTTACCCGACGATCTGATCGGGGTGCAAGAGGTCTTTTGGGAAGACAGCAACACACGATACGAGGTCGAGCAACGACCGTTACAGGGGTTTCAGGACATTGACCGCACCGGCGACCGGCCAATCTATTTCGATGTTTTCGGGCAGACGGGTGAGTTTGTAGCCAGGGCTAACGTGTCTCTCGGCAGCTATTTTGGCGATTCAACTTATGATGACCACTCCTTTCGGTTAGATAATCGTTATAACAGTGACGGCGGGGCGTTAGGTTGGTCTGGGTTTGATTTGAGGGTGGGCGATATTGTTTACAACCTGACCGACGACTCTTCCGGTACGATTTCGGCTATCACTACTGGCTCTCAACCTGTACTGACAGCCCAAATGTTCGGTGGTGAACTCAACATGGTTCGGGAGGGGGATGACCTTTTAATTGAGCGAGGGCAGAAAACACTGCCGATCTTGCATGTCTATCCCCAGCCGACCGATGCCATCACGGTAGAGGTGGTAGATTCTGGTTCTATCAGCGGATATTCCACTGTGATCTCTCTGACTATCGACAACAATATGGGTAGTACGGATACCAAGCCATTCCAACTCTATGCGGTGCGGTTAAGCGGTGGGGTGTTGACTGGTGGTGATGATGATGATGTTTATATTGTGGCAGAAGGCAGTACTACGAGAGGGAAGAGGACTTACCGGCGAACCAGCACCTCGGCCCAGATAATCAAGCCGCAAGAAGATATATACCTGAATACTGATGGGACTTGGACGATAACCTTTCTGGCTGATGCTGATGTGTCGGCTGATTACGAGATCCTGAAACTGAAGAAGGCTGAAGGCTTGACTGCTTATTACGCTCGTTACCCTAGCAGGATGGATCTGTCCACCGATCAGTTTGAACTGCCAGAGATCGCCCTGGAAGCGGCACTGCTTCATGCCGAATACGAAGTCCATTTGAAAGCCGAGGGTGGACGCAATAACCTGTCGGCTCAAGCCTATGCGCTGTATGAGATGGAGTTGCAGAAGATACAGAAGTTCCTGCGTACCCGGAATATCCGAGGTAGTCGGACGGTACGCAACGTGATGCACGGACGAAGTTTACGTTACGGCTAATGGATGAAGTGGACAAATGTCGAGGTTGAGGGCAATCGGTATGGGAAGGAGCCTGTAGCCCATCGGTTATCTAAGAGCGTTGCCTTTGCCTCTTTAGATTCGTCGGTGGCCCAAAAGGTTGGGCAGGTTCATAACCTAACGAAATCTATCGACTTTGGGTTGTCCTCAGTAACCGTAACTGATGCGCCGTCTATAGAAGATAGTGACTTATCTAATTCCATAGCCTTTTCGGTTGGTGACCAGGCTACGGCTAGTGTTAGAGAGTCTGAAGCCTATTTACTAACCAAATCGATAGCTTTGGGTGTGACTGACGCATCCGTTGGTAACGCTACGGCCCATGACGACCGTAGTATTACGGCCTCGATAGCTTTGGGTGTGACTGATGCTGGGGCTGGGAACACAACAGTCTCTGATGACCGAAGTGTTACTGCTTCGATAGCATTGGGTGTTGGTGATGAGGCCGGAGCAGATGTTAATGAGGTTACCAATCATTTCTTGACACGATCTGCGGCTCTTGGCATAACAGAAACTGCCAAGGTGTCGGCTCTCACGGTAGTTAATAATAATCATGTCACCAAGTCTATTGCTCTTGGGGTGATAGATACCACTGATGGCACTTTCAAGGCAACCGACACTCATTTAGTTACTAAGTCGATTGCTTTAGGTGTCAGTGATCTGGCCGATAGCGACCGTGTTGTTTATGATGATCGGAGTATCACTAAGTCCCTGGCTCTGGGTGTTACTGATAAGGCGACTGGCAACGCTACGGTCTACGATGATCGCAGTGTCACAGCCTCGATAGCTTTAGGTGTTACTGACGGGTCTGCTGTTGATGCCTATATTTTTGACAATCGCTTTATTACCAAAAGTTTGGCTCTCGGTGTTGGTGATGATTCCAGGGCTAATATCAGTGCCACTTATCAGGTAACTAAATCGGTTGCCTTTGGTGTGGATGAATGGGAGAAGGACGAGTACGGTTATCCTACAAACTCAAGAGTTAGTGTGCAGGTGGAAAAGGTTAAGGGTGAAACTGAGGAGCAAACCGTTGCTGTTATGGTTGCCTATTCGGACAAGGCTGTTCAAGGGAAGAGTTCGTGACAGGACAGATTAGGATTAGGGTCATAGGATCTGATGGTTGTGTCAAGTCTACTCACACTTTCAATAATCAGGTTCAGCCAGTAGTCAGGTACGCTTTAGCCGCCAAGATGAGGGATGATACGCCATTCCCTGATGAATATGTGCCTAACTTTTTATCTGTTACTAGTAACCATATGGAGACTGTTTACCCCCGAATCCAATCCAGGGCTGTCCTGGCGAATGGCGGGATGTATTTTTTTACTATAACTCAGTTCAGTCAGGGCGATGATGGGATGTACGTCTATAGCGTGGGTCTGCTAAATGAATCCTATTGGCCTATCGCTGGGGTTAGCGGTAGTTCTATTGAGGGTGTCTTTTTTAGCCCTTCGGATCAGATAGAGGTCGCTTACACTATCACTGTCGCTCCCAGTGAGGCTAACAGTACTCTAAACAGTTCGTACTTCCAGGAGGTGTCAAAGGTAATGGTAGGTGTGCTAAATATCATTGATTACGAGGCCGATAATAGCCGATATGTTGTGCCTAATCAGGCCAGGCTAGAGAGTGAGACTGCCAACCTGATTGATGTCAAGACAGTGACTCCTAAAGGTGCGGGTTCTTTTATCGGGACATCTGAAGGCGATTTGGAATGGGAATCTCCCGAAGCGGGTTTGTACACGCCTTATTACGCACGTTTTAGCAGTGTCCACTCCAGTCGGCCAGATATGACTGTTGCCAACACCACTTTAGAAGAGAGGCTTCGCACGGCTTATTATGGTGGCACAAACATCGAAACCAGATTTTCAATGGAACTACAATCTTAGGGGATCACATGCAATCATTCGGCATTAGTGGCAAAGTTACAATTACGGTCAAGAAGGCTAACGGGCAGGTTTTTTCTAGCACGACTAGTAATGACCTGGCGGCAGATATACGCAAGGAGTTAGCTGACAGGATTACTAGTAGCAGTTATACCTATAATACTGCTGATAGCCCGTCCACTATCAAGGTTCATGTCAAGGGCCATGCCAGTGACGCTACTGCTGATTGGTACACAAATGCCTTGACTCCAACTAACATCACCCCAGGTGATAACACGACTAACGAGGCTTTTGTGGACTACGTTTATGCGGATTTGGTTTTCGCCGCTGATAATGATACGAGCTTAGACTTGTTCCCGGCTTCGTTTGATGCAATAGAGGCCGATGGCACTAAGACTTATATTACTCAGGTTCAGTTGCTTGGTACAGGGAGTGACGTTTTGGCCCAGGCTGTAGTAGGTGAAAGCCCCTATACCACATCCACTGCTGGTTATGGTGATCTGACGGGTGATGTGGGTACTGCCAATAAGATCGATAATGACGATCAGGTTACGGTTACCTACAGGTTAACTTTCAGTGCCACCACTAACTTTTATACTGATAGCAACACTAGCAGTATTGAGTATTTGAGATTGTTAAGAGACACTGTTCAGTCTCCGGCCACTGGCCCGGACGTGGCTGTCGATACTTTCGAGTTAACTTATGTGGATAGTGCTGGTGATACTATTGAGGTTAGTCAGGGGTTAGGCAATCTGCCCAATAGGGCGCCAACTCATATCCACCAATGGGATTCTGTTAGCCCTTCCCAAACCACCATTGTTTACGTGGGCGACCCTTACTTCACCGATATTGGCAACGTGGCAACTATGGCTAATGCTTCAAGTGAGACACGGGCAGCCACACCGGTTGTGGCTTTTAACGGGGTGCCTAGTCCTAATAGGCCAACTGGGGTGACGGTGAAGACCTCGGCGGGGATAACTATTTCAACTCATACTATTACGGATACCGACATTCCGAGTTGGAACCAGAACGACAATATCAAGTTGAGTTGGTTCGCCTTTGTTCAGTCCGACGATATTTAACACTAATGAAAAAACTATATTCGGTCACGAACTTTTCGGAAGGGATCAACGAGTATTCGCCCCAGGGAGCCTCGTTGATCGAGAACTTCAATATCACTAATGACGGTGTGTTGGAGACACGACGAGGCTGGACAGGTAACAACTCATTCAGTCTGTCCGGTTTGGGCGATACTGGAACGCCGATGCAGATCTTCTTTGCTAACCAGAAACTGCTGATGCAGACCAATAACGGACTCTATTATGGTGTTAATGACACCTGGTCGGCAGTCACTAACCAGACCGGCGAAACCGGATCGACTTATACCGCTTATTTCACTGCTCGGCTGAAGTTGGTGGTGGCTGATAACAATCGAGTTTTTCTGGCTAGTACTGATGCGAATTTATGGCTGGATACCAGTGAAACTACACCTGCGCTGTATAAGTGGGGGGTCGATGCGCCGACACCTGATTCGGGGACATCTTGGGACATTGATTACACCTATGATTCTGGCAGTAGTGCCAAGCTAGAGGCAGGGATTTATGCTTTTGCTTTTGCTTTCGAGTTAAGGCATGGCGGGATGTCACCTTTGTCTAACCGTATCATAGCTACGGTGCCGGAAGATAAGAATCAGGTCAAGATAACTATGACCGATATTGGTGCGCCTACTACCTGGGAGGCCGGTATCGATAAGCAGATCACAGGATTGGCCGTTTACCGCACTGATAAAGGGACTCCGGTTAGTTTTCCCGATGCTGAAGGCTATGAAGAAACACTGGCTAAAAGTGCGCCTCTTAAATACGCAGGTTCATTGCCTATATCTTATTCTCTGGGCTATTTTACAAACGGTACACTCTCGTATGGTATATCTCGACTGGCTGGGCAACTGGAAGGTTCAGCCAAGCCGCCCAACAATCTGACTAACATCACACTCTACGGCGGTAGGATTTGGGGCAGTGTCGGCAGCACGGACAAGCTAGTCTTCTCAGCCCTGGACGAAACAGCGGCTCCATTATACGATATCTTCCCTGACGAGAGTTCGGTCATCCCCCATGTTGTTAACGTTCGTAACAACATTACCGGCATCGGTGCCTCTCGTGACTATCTGGCCGTGTTCAGCGAGAGGTCGATCCAGTTGGTGCGTGGGCAGGGCGTGATCAGCGGCATCTATGGCAAACAACAACCAGGCACCGATCTGGACTTGAGTCAGTACCTGACTCTGATGGGAGCCAAGGACGACTGGTGCGTGGCTGAATCTTTGGGCAACGTCTACTTCTATTCCGAATACGATCAACGGGTTTATCGTATAGATCGGGACGGTAATGTTGCTTGGATCTCTCAGGCTATCCAGGACTTGTTGGACAGTCTGGAAGTCCCTGCTGATAGCGTGATCCATCAGTTAGTGGCCCATGAAGGTTCGGTCTATCTGGTGCGAAGGTCGATTGGCGATATCACTCTTCTCCAGTTCGATGAGTTACGTGACCAGTGGACGAGCCACAACTTCGGCTCTTCAGCCAACATGACTAGCTTCGTTAGCAATCCCAGTGCTAAAGACGGCGAACACGGTATCGGTTTATACGCCTTGCGAGATGTCGATGATCAGGTGGCTAAAGTCTTCCCCCGCAGCGGGGCTGGCTCGACCAATGACAACTCAACCGAGATCGTACCGTCCTACACCTCACAAGAGTTCACCTTTACCAAGCCCACCCGCCTGGATGCGGTGCGGATCGGCACTGAAGATGAACAGGAGGGCAATGTTCGCCTCGATATATGGGTTGACGGGGTGCTTGAAGCCTCACCTACCGGACGATCTCTGACCAAGAACAACAACTTCACCATCCGATGCTTCCAGCGTGGCTACAAGCACAAGGTCGGGTTCACCTTAACCGGCGCACAAACGGTGCGCTTCTTTGAGTTACAATTCAGGAGTCGATGACATGGCAGGCAGAGGATCTACACCATATGGAAACCCGCCCGGAAACGGGAGTTTAGAAACACTTGCTCGTCAGGACGCACACAATATAGCCTTCCCTAGAAGTTCTAGGGCGGTACGGATGAAGCGTACCTATGGCGACCTCGGCCCTATCCAACAGGTAGCCCAGCAGCCAACAGTCGATACTAAAAGCATCTTGGAGCAGATTGCTCAACAGTACTATGCCGATGCTATGCAGGGTGCTTCGTCTATTGGGCAGCAGATGGGCCAATCATTTAACCGTCGAGGGCTGGGTAATTCGCCTCTAGCGGCTGGCTTGCAGTCTCAGGCTATGAACCAGGCTCTGGGCCGAGCGCAGAGCGAAGTGGCTAAGATGCGGTTGGGTTATGCTCAACAGCAGGATGCTCTGCAACGTCAGGATCAGATGCAAAGCGATCAGATGCTATACAAGGTGCTGTCGATGATCTTGGGTACGGCAGGTTCGGTAGCGGGGACAGCCTTGTTTCCCCCAGCGGGTGGTTTGGTCGGTGGTGCTTTGGGCGGTTTGCTTGCGCCTAAGCCTAATTTGAATTATGGGCAGGGCGATCCGGGATTGACACCGCTGGGGAACCGCTGGTTGGACGAGTTGTATGGCGATCAACCTCGACTGTCATAAGGAGCATGTATGCCAGTAAATAAAGGACTACTAATTTCAGCGGCAATCGCTAACGGTTTGCAGGGTTTTCTGGACGCTCGTGAGAAGGGCGACCTGCAACGGCAGCGGCAGGCTCTGGCTGATGTCGAGGAACAGATGAAGGCGGCCCAGTTGCAGAGGTACCAGGCGCAGACGGCCTTGCTTCCCCGGGAGCAGCAGTTAGCCGTCGATAAACTGGCTTTAGCCAGAGAGGAATTTGAGGACAGCAAGTTGCATCCCAAAGCCAGCCCGGCCATGCAATCACTTGAGTACAAGATACGGCAAGATAAAGATGACAAACAAGCGGAGTTGCGACTAAAAAAAGAACGGGAAGATTATGTGGCAGAACTGGAACTGACTGATCCTGACAAGGCCAAAGTAATGAGGGATGCCTTCCGTTTACTTGAATTGGGCCTGCCAACCGGTCAGCAGGGCAGGTTTACCGAGGAGCAGATGCGGCAGTTTGCCTTGTCTCAACTTAGAAGTAGTATGCCGGAAGAGGACTGGAATATAATCGAATCCCTTTCGGGTGCTAAGGTGGCTGGCGTTGGTCAGGCTGCGGTTCCAGGCAGCATATTCGCCCAAGAAGCATCAGAGGATATAGATAGATTGAGGAAGAATAATGAGTTGACAGCCTTGAAGTTGACAGAGGCCAAGCACTTAACAACTGAAGAGGCTTCGGCCTTGGGCCTTCCTGCCGGTACCACACGTGAAGCGGCTTGGGCAATGGGGGTAACACCTGATCGGTTCAGGTATGAGAAGACTACCGGTGGGTCTCTTTATAGGGTTGACACAACTGGTATCGCCGAACCAGAAGTGATAATCCCAGCCAGTGAAGAGATTGGGGCAGAAGAGATGACTGCCATCAGAGGATACCGCAAAGCCTTTGAGTCTAAGAAGGTCTACCAGGACGCTTATGTGATGCGGATGCAGGTGGGACGACTGGCAAGCACCATCAAGCAACTGGCTAACGAAGGGAAGATGGGTGACCTGGGCAGCTTTGTGGGTATCGACCAGGCTCTGATTATGATCTACAACAAGCTAACTGATCCCGATAGTGTGGTTAGAGAGTCCGAGTATTCACGAACTGGAAGGAATCTGCCTACGGTCAACCAGATGAAAGGTTGGCTAGGGGCAAAGATGGATAAAGGTGGTGCTGGGCTGACTAACGTTGAAAGGTTGGCTTTAGTGCGGCTCGGCTTGGTTTATGCGCATGAAGCTGAAGTGGCCCTGTTGGGCGAGAAGCAGAATGAAGCGTTAGTTATTGAAGGCCGTGACAGTTTCATCAAGGTGGCAGATGTCTTGGGTTATCGACATACTATTTCTAGCGGTGATGTTATTGACACTTCAGGATACACAGCCTCTGATTGGGAAACACTGTTTAAGAGTGAGAGGGATAAGCCACCACCTAAGATTGATGAGATCGTAGACGTGACTGCCAGCGACTTCGATTTGCCTAAAGACGATGAAGCTGCTTTGCGAAAGATCTTTAGCGGGTTCATGCCGTCTCTGGGTGCCTTCAGCACCGATACAGCCACGCCAGTACCAACTGGCGAATTTGATCGGAAGGCTGTCATAGAACTACTCCCCGGCAATAGCCCTAGACCATGAGGTGATCAAATGGCCGATAGATTTGTTTCAAGGGAATACGACAAGCGGATAGATGTAGCCACCTATAACCAGATGGTGGAAGTAGGTGGCGGTACCAGGGAGCAGGTCAATGCCGTCTTGAAGGAGGAGGGCTACTTGCCGCCTCGGTCGCACGAACTAGGCTCAATGGTTGATGAACTGGTGACTCGCTTAAAAACGGAAGGGCTAGGGCCGGGTGGCGAGTATGGTTTGAAACGGGCTTGGGAAAAGGATCTGCAAGCCGACCTGCTAAGAGAGCCGCTGTTTATCGAGTGGATGGCTGAGAAGGAACGTGAAGACAGGTTGGCGGTTTCCGATGTCCCCTGGTCAGATATTATCAAGGATGCGCCCTGGATAGACTCTTTTGCCCAAGCGGTTGGAAGTGTCAGGCACTTGCCGTCAGCGGTCAAGACTTTAGGCCCAGAGATAGCCAGTGCAGCACCGAAGATATTGACAGACGCATTCCGGCCCAAGGGTGAAGAGCAGTTCGACATGGCAGATCATCCCGCCATCAGAGCCTTGGCCGAGGGGGTTTTGGAATACGGCTTGAAGGACGGCCTGAAAAGCAAGGTGGCTAGAGATCCGTTTGAGCCAGTTTCGGACGCTCTGTCACTGCTGAGCATGGGTGCCGGTGGAGCAGCAAAGATACCCGGCTTGGGTGCGAAGATGCAGGGTGTCCTGCAAGGCTTTCAGCGAGGCTCTAACCTGCTTGACCCCACTGCTCTGCTTCAGAACGTGTTGACCGGTGGGTTGAGGACTCTTGCTCCTGGCTCTATGGCTGGCACTGGCAAGACTGATGTGTTGGCGGCAGAAGGTAGATTGCAACAGAAAGGGTTATTGGGCGAGGAAGGGTTGCCGGCCTCGTTTGTGTCTGACGATCCCAGGATTTTCAAGACAGAGGGTAAGTTGTTCAAGGGTAAGAACCGTAAACTGTTTCGTCAGTTACAGGATTTCTTTGCTGCACCAGACAGGATGAGGGAGAGCCTGGGTACGGTCACGCCAGCGGATGCCGGTAACAGGATCGGTCAAGCGGTGGAAGACTATCGCCAGAAATTCCACGACACCAGCGACTCGATGTTCGATTCACTGCATGGTAGAATCAGGCCAACGGCAGATAAGGCAGCTTTCGCTGCGATAACCGGCAGTGGTGAGAAACGGGCAGCAGGGACAAGGTACACTCCCGCCCAGATGATGCAAGGCCAAGTGCCGGAAGGGTTAAAAGCGGTCGAGGGCAAATTCACTGCCACCCTGAATAAGTATAGCGAGTTGCTCAGTTATGAAGATGAGATAATAGCTGGGGGAGGGAAACCCTCGCCTAAGTTGCAAGCAGTCCAAGCCTTTCTTGATGATACTATCCCCGGCCTAACGCAAGGTGAAGTCACTGACGCTTCAATGGCTCTGATCAAACAGGCCCGAACAACTTTGAGGGAACAGATCAGTGACATGGGAAAGATGAACATAACACCATCAGCCAGATCATATCTGCAAAGCATACAAGATGCGCTAACAATCGATTTGAATAATTCGGCAGAGGCCTACGCCAGGAAATCTGGTGATATTGAGTTCGCTAATGAGTATGCCAAGATCAACAGGTTTTATGCTGAAGGAGCAAGTTTCCTCAACGGTGAGGCTGGTAAGGTTGTTTATGAAGCCATCGAGAACCCAGGCCAGTTGGACAGGCTGGTTGATGACCTGCTGTTCAAAGGTGGTCGTCGCCGCACACAGTTCCTGCCAACCCCAGACATCGCCTCGTTCTACAAAGAACTAGAGTCGGTTGACCCTGGCATTGCCAGTGAGTTGCGTTCGGCTTTTACCATCATGTTCTTGGATCGTTCCAGGAATCCCAGCAAGGGCCGAGTGACAGCCAAGAACTTTGATACAGTGTTAAACGGTTTGGACGCTAACGGAAATCCGACTTCAGCCGAGGTGCGATTACGAGCTATTGTCGGTGCTGACGTGGCTGATGACCTGTTAGCCTTGAGGACGGCTTTGGAAGCGCAGGAAGGATCGGCCTTGAACTCTGAGCGTGTAGGCCGTTTGCGAGAAGGCGAGGTGGCTGAAGTAGCCTCAATGGGGCTTGATGATTTATTTGGGCCAGGGAAGTCTGGCTTAAATACTATCGCTAATGTCATATTCGGCGCAACCAGAGGCAGTTGGAACTTAGCCAGAAGCGCAGTGCTGGCTGTGGTTATAGGGCAGGATCAGTATAGAAGGCTGAGTGATTCCCGCAAACGGTTCGGTAACAGTAGGCTAGAGCCGCTGAAGGATGTGGTTAAGTTCCTAGATGAGTCTAACTTGCCTGTCAGGTTCGGGCTGAAGGGTGGTCGCCAGATCTACAGAAAAGATCGCAGTCAAGAAACGCATAGCGAAAACGCTCTTAAGGCATTGGCTGAAAGGGAACGGAATCTGAAAGCCGATTTGGGTGCTAAGATAGAGGGATTTGATTTTTAAGCCCCAGTGTCTAAGGTCAGAAACCGATAATGTCCGATAACTTTGAGACTGAACGGGCTGAACTACCTGACGCAGCCAAGGAGAACGGTGATGCTGTTCGCAGCCATTTCATCAACCAAGAGATCATCTCGATCATCAAGTACCGCCAAGCACGGAAATGGCTAATCACTGCTGCACTAATCGCCTCACAGATGACGATAATAGGCTCGATGCTCTACTGTCTAGCTGCTTCGGTTGCCATCGATTCTGAGGCCAAAGAGGTACTTTTGCTAATTATAGGCGGGTTATCTGTAAGTATGGGAAAAGCGGTTGATTTCTGGTTCTCTGGCTCTGAGGATGATGAGAAATACCTACAATCAGCACAGCAGGATGATTGGAGTGGATGATGTCTGACGGTTACGAAGCACAGTTGAAAGATCTATCGATACGACTAGCTAAAGTGGAAGAGAATCTGGTGGCAGTACAGGTGGCGATAGGCAGGTTAGAAACTAGCAATAAGATGCTGGCAGTAATTGGTGGCGTAGGCGCATCGAGTTTGGCAGGGATACTGGTTAAACTGTTGATGACCTGATGAATGAATCCTATTCTGTTGGTGATTCGGCTGTTCCTGTCGGTCAAATCGTTTCAGTCTCAAGTCAACGAAGAGGCCGAAGACTTTGATCGGCAAAACGGCATAAAAAGTCCTGGCGCAAAACGCATGGCTTGGCTGTTAATGGCAGGGAAAGTGATACTGGTAATGTCGGTGATGGGCGAGTTCCCGTTGGATCTGTTGCCAGGTATAGTCACTTTGGCTGAGAAACTAGGTTGGCTGGGCGTACTGGGCGTGCTAGGCACGGTGCTGGCAGGTCTGTTGGTCTTGATCTCTGAGAGCGAGAAAGAGGATCAGCGAGTCGAGATCCACTCCGACCAAGCGATAGAAAGACAGAAACAGGAGTCCCAAACCCGGCGACAGTATCGTCAGCGAAGAAAGAACTCACCGTTTCTGCCAGACCATTAAATGGTATAGTAGTGAGACTAATACTCTGACATCAGTATTAGATCCTTCGTAATAACCCCAGTTCTCCGGCTGGGGTTTTTTATTGCCTAAACTTTACGATGCAGACCTACCACTCGACCCACGATCCTGACGGTCTGACCGTTGATAAATATCGGCCTGTAATGCGGATTGTCAGGTAGCAGTGCAATCGCATCTTCGCTTTTGCTGATACGTTTACAACTGAACTCACCTTCGATCTCAGCGATAACCACATCGTCCGACTGNACGTCCANGACATCCACCTCTTCCACCATCAGCAGGTCGCCCTCGATGATGTAGGGACTCATCGAGTCGCCTACCGCTCTGACGATAATCTTGGCTGAACCGACCAGCGATTTCGGCACTAGATGCCACTCCTTAACCTCCTGCGAAGTTATGTTGTCGAAACCGCCACAAGGTATGTGCGATACCTCTGGCAGTGTCACAAAACCTTCTCCCAGCACGGCAGGAGTTACTATGCCACGAGTATTGTCAGGTGCTTTGGCGGTCGGTGCATCACTGACAAGATCACCGGCTGAATACTCCTTCCCATGATCAATAGAGGACAAATAATCTGCGATCTTTTGCAGTAATTCGGCTGAAGCCCTCTGCCTACCAAGGACTACGTTGCTGAGATGCCCCTGTGAAACGCCAGTGGCTTTGCTCAGTTCAAGTTGCGTAACCTTCCTGCCCAAGCGGGAAGAAGCCTCTCTCATCACATCTCCGAGTCTTTCCATTATACACGCTCCCATCTAAATAATCGCCACATAAAAAGAAGTACTATTTTTGCCTTTTGGCTTGACAATAGTACTTGGTTGTGCGATAATATGTGTTGTGCGTAATTTAATACGCAGTAGGAAGTGTACCAATTATGAGTAACGAAATCAAGAAGTTCATGCGTGGTAATGGTTTGAGGATCAATTGGTTGGCCGGTGTTTTGGGTTGGCCGAAGACCACATTGTACTCAAAACTNCGTGGTGATCGACCGATCCGGGCGAGTGAACTTCTGAAAATCAACAAGGTGCTTGGCACCGCTTTTGAAGGAGAGAAAGATGGAACAAACCAAAAGGCTCGATGATGCCATCGCTGANGCGAATGGCAGTCGAACGATCTCTGACCAGTTCAGAGATATTCGGGTATCAGTTACTAAAGCCTGGAATGCCATTACAGGTATTGATACTAGAGTAACTGTCACTGAAGCAGACATCATGGATCTGAGAGCAGACAATAGTCGGCTGGTCGAAGAGAACGNTCAGATTAAGCATAACATCACCGTCGCAACAGAGCGGTTGATGAGGTTGGAGAGGTTGGAGAAGGAGAAGAGAAATGGGTGAGATGGGGAGTAGCTACGAAATCCTGAAGGAAGTAGACATAAGCCCTCACGTCGAGAAGAAAGGCAATTATGACTATGTGTCTTGGGCCTCGGCCTTGGACATTCTGTACTCTAATTTCCCGAAGGCCAGT
>JGI25133J35611_10000647_pt1 | contig 19087 bp, 30 predicted proteins | sample ETNvirenome_6_85_FD_35611 | JGI IMG/M metagenome (IMG submission 35611) | reverse complement strand
CTTCTGCCATGCCATAATGCACTCCAGTTAAATTATATCCAGCAGCCGAACTAGCTGGGTCTTGATAAGTACTTGGGACTGATTGTGCTGTAAGCATTGAACCAGTTGCTGCTGTTGTACCTCCACCAATCCACCCTCCAACTGCTGTTCCAAGTGCTCCAGCAATTTGTCCAACCCACCCTGAACCTGACCCTCCTGCTGATTCTCCGAATAATCCTGCCATCAATGGTTGAATCATTTGGGTTTTAATAGCCATATTGATAATCATTCTAGAAAAAGATTCGAAAATATTTGCAAAACTTACTTCTGCTCCCATGACCATATCAGTTAAAGTATCAGCAAACTCATCACCCCAAGCAATAACCGCAGATTGCATAGTTTGATAAGCTTTACTGTTTTCTAATGTGATTTTTTGTAAAGAAGCAGTTTTAAAATCTTCAAACTCTTGAGCACCTGCAATATTGTGATCTACCAATATTTTAAATTCCTTTGCTTCTTCTTCAAATTGATATATTGCGAAATCTTTTGCAGATAAATCTATTTTAGCTTTTGCCTCAAGCCACTTTTTACCTTTTTCCTTAAAAAGTTCATATTTCTCAATTTGAGCATCATACTCTTCTTTATTTTTTCTGCTTTGTTCTGCTTCTCCTGTAGTCATGCCTTGCGGAAAAGACGAAAATCCACCTGGCATTGCAGGGCCTTTCATACCAGTGATGGCAGGATTAGCTCCTTTAGCAAGTAAATTTTCTAGACCTTCCTGTGCTTCCATCAGAGCTACAGTTTGTAAAGGACTGGCCATAAATGCCCATATGTTTCCTGTGTCTTTAATTTTGATTAAAGTATCGGTGAACTTGATTAATGCAGGAAGTATTACTCCTCCTAAAGCCTCTTTCAATTCATTTAGATTTTGTGTGAATTGCTTTATTTTAGTGGTGTAAAGTTCCATAGCTTCAGCTTCAGCGTTAGCTGCTAATCCTGTTCTTTCCAATTGTGTTGCTAAATCTTCGTCTACTTCTGAAGCTCTTGTTGTTATTGCAACAAAACCTCGTTTAGCTCTTACATCTCTAAATATCATTGAAATCTCTTTGGATGTAGCATCTTTTAATTTAAGTAATGTGCTTAAAAATTTTCCGTTTGCTATAGAGTTCTTGGTTAATACGACACCATATTTATTTGCTGCATCCATAGCTTCTGGAGAAACTTTTTTAGTAAAAGTCTCAATTAATCGTGATAATTGAACAACAGATTTTTCTGCACCGACACCTGTTCTACTTATAATAGCAAAAGACGCACCTAAATCTTCAACACTCAAACCTGCAGATTTTGCTATAGCTGCAACTACACCAATATTTTTAGCAACATCTGCAACTGTTAAAATACCTCGTTCTTGAATGGCGAATAAGAAATCTGCTGCATCTGCAACATCTTTTAATTGATCTTTAAATGTTTGGTAAGTAACAATAACAGCTTTAGTAGCTTGTGATACTTCAGTAAAACCGCCAACAGCTAATCTTGTAGATGCTCTAAGTACTCCCATAGCTTCTGATGCTTGCACTGTAGCAGATATAATATCAAACATACCTTTAGCTAAATCTGCTTTTGCCACACCAAATTCTTTTGATAAGTCTCTTACACCATCTGACAGTTCTCCAAAAGTTAATTCAGTATCTTTTACAAGAGAGTTCACTTTCCCCATCTCATACTGGAAATCCATTGCTTCTTTAACTGCTTTTCCAAATATCTTGCCAATTAATAGTGTACCAACAGCACCAAAAGCAATAACCGCAGACCTAGCCGACAAGATACTCTGTTTCATTGATTTGTATCCAGTTGTTGCTTTTTTGGTAAACTGCTTTGTTTGTGTTTCAGCTTTCTTTAACGCTTTTGTAAGCTTAAAGGTTTCACCATCAATTACTACTGTTAATGTTCCTATATTAGCCATTTCATTTTACTTTCTTTCCAGACATAGATGACAGTAATTCCTTCATATCATCTATAGTTTGTTTTTCATCTGTTTTCTTACCACCGTATAATGGTGGCACGAAACTTAACGGAGTTAATTTCTTTGCTCCCTTTTTTAATTTTATATTAATTAATGTAGAAGCTATCACACCCATTCTAACATATTCAGGGTATTGTCCGAATGGTTCTATGGAGTAGACCACTTCCCAATCCCTTAATTGTTTAGAATTTAACATTTCCATCAAATAATCAGGATGAGGAACTCCTAATGCCAAGCATAGTCTAAATTTAAATAAGTTGCTTGGCTTTTTTAGTTTTTTGACAATTCTTCAGCATCTTTTGTTCCAAGACCTGCAAGTTTTTGCCCTACTGCAAATACTCTATCAAGTGCTGATGCTGATTTGTTTCCTAGATCATTGATCTGCATCTCATTAAATAATAGATTATTTTTTTCGTCAACTAGCGTAGCTGCTACAAATTTAGCTCTAATATTTTCAAGACCTCCTTCTTCTTGAGTGAGTTGCTTCTCAAACGCATCTCTTTCTTTTGCTGTAATGGTTCTTACTATTACTTCTCCACCCCATTCTGGTACTGTTATTGTCTCTGTTTTTAAATCTTGTGCTTGTAGAATTTGTTCCTTTGTCAAAAATCCCATTTTAAAAACTCCTCTGGTTAAGGTTAATTGATTAACTTGATTCAGTTATTTGACCATCTATTTTGATTGTTACTGACATTGTGATCTTATCATCGGCAGGAATGCTTTTGCTAATGTTTGTTACAAAACCTGTAAATGAAAAATCTGTGTTACCTGTATCGGGCATAATTATAGAAAAACTCTGCCCTGCATTTGATTCGAAATCATCATTTAGATCATCAAATCCACTTCTTGTCCAATTCATGTCCAGAGACACTTCACCACCATCTCTAAAACCACCAATAAATTCACGATAACCACCTGTTGAATCTAATGTTGTCACATCAATTGTGTCTCTTGCTTTATTCGGGCCAGATATCGAATTTACTTCTCCTACAGTTACTGAATTCCTTTTAAACACTGCACCGACACCTGCTATTGCTGAACTTGCCATATTACCTTCACCTCCTTAAAAATTTAAGATGTTCTCATTATCCTAAAATTAATAGTCCACATAGGTCTATTACTTTTATCGTACCCTAAAAAATTGATATCAGACTGAGCTATTATGTAAATATATCTAGTAGAATTAACTGTTGTATTTTCCACAGCATGTAATGTTGTCACAATTAATTCTGCTAAAGTATAACCTGCCTGATAACCAAACACATCTCCTCGTATTTTAATCATTATTGTTGGAAGTTTTAAAGTACGCTTTGTGTCTGGTTGTCCTCCACCTGTATCAAATATTGATACAACCTTATCTGCAACGCCTCCTCCATCTGGTTCTTGTCCAACAAACAAAGTTCTACCAAATATAAGTCCTGTTGTTGCAGACGATGCTTCTAATAAATCTTTTATATCTTGTGATGGTGCATTCATTATCTCTTGACACTCCCTTTTAATATTTTAAGTATATCTTTCTGTGAACCAAAAAAAGCTTTTTCCAAAAATTTAGCCACACCTATTTTATGCTGTTCTCCTACAGCTTCATGTTCTTTTAAAGCATAGAAAGCTGTATGACCTATTTTAGCAAAAGGTGTCTTTGCTTTTTCAATGGTCTCCTCAAAGATAATAGACTCATGTTCTGCTGCTACTGTTAATCCTTCTGGTTTTGTAGTATCAAAATCATTAGTAGCTATTATACCAGAATTTTTTCCATCACCACCAAATATTACGAAAGCACTTTCTCTTAGATTACCTGTATCAACTGGAGTAAGTTGTTTTGATTTCTTCATTACAAATTTACCTGCTCTTTTCATACCAACTCTAGAGATTTCACCTTCTATCTTTTTAATTTTATTTCTAAGAGCTCTTGTAACTTTCCTTAAACCTTTTACTCTTATTGGGGCATTGCTTGGAAATTCCATATTATTACCTCGTAGATGTTGCTGACGATAAAAAAGCTATTCTTTGAAATTTATCCGCTTTTAATGTGGGTATTTTAGTTACTGATTTTACTTCTAATGCACCTGTTACATTCTTAGGATTTGTCTCATCTACAGATGAAGCTATGTCAGTTAATGCACCTAAAAACAACCAATCATTTTCAGATATATCTTGTCCCACATAAGCTAAAGTACCTTTTTCAAGTCGTTGTCCTGTTCTATCAGTCAACATTTTCTGTCTAATTTCCCATCTACCAGAGATTTCAGTTGGTGCATCAAAAGTAGCTCCTCCAAAACCATCTCTACCAGAAAATGCCCAATAAACAAGTGTTTGATTATGATATCTGTTTATAAATGAACTCATTATGAATCCTCTGCCCTGCTAATTGCTAGAATCGGTTTAAAACTTCCTATGCGTTTCCCTAAATTAGCTAATGTTCCTGTAGTATCTAAGACACATGCTTGTTGTCCATAAAGGGTGGCTTTTAAAAGTATTTCATTTCCTCCACCGAAGAAAGTTGATTTTGTTTCTCCTATCTCTTGAGTTTTTTCCTGTAACTCTAAACTTGTTTTGAAGAAATGTGCTGCTAACCATCTTTCTATTTCTTTCAATTGTGTGCTATCACTTATCTTACTTGTATCTGATAATAAAATAGTCACAAGTTTATTTGCTGCTGTTATGAAGGCAGTAAAACTTGTAACATCTGTGTCAAGTATAGCTCCTACTTCTGCATCAGTTACTCTTGCCATTATCCTATCCTTCCAATTTCTTTGTCATTAACAATTACTCTTCCTTGATTCCAATACTTAGGCTCAATAAATTTAATTATCTTTTCTTCATTCCATTTAAGACCTAACCATTCAATTACTGATTTAATTTCACTAAACTGTCCATCAATCATTTCTTGTGGCCAAACTTCTCTTAAATCTAAATCAGCATAGAGCATTTCATTAAATCTGTTTATATGTTGCTGAATCCACTCTTGCCAGCCTTCTTCTGTATTGTAAGCTCTCATAAATCCTGTACGCATACAAGAATTAACAATTTCTTTACTACGCCTTCGGACAATAATCCATTTAGCATCAGGAAAAGCATTATTCCATAATGGCCACATCAAACAAGCTTTAGCTCCTTTATAAAACCATCGTTCATCTTTTTTAACACCCTGTTCTCTTAAAAGATTATGTACCTTACTTTTCCAAATACCTCCGTCTATTTTTTTAAATTGTTCTACATCTGGTAAAGGATTTTGTGCCATTGGATCAACCCCTAAACTCAGAAGAAGGGGTTTAACCAAATTGTTTCGTATATCAGCATTCTCAAACATTCCTTTTTTGTTATAAATAGTTGCACCACTCATTTCTCCACCCTCTGCACCACAAATGTTAATTACTCCTGCAGTGAGTGATGTACCACTTCTTGCACAACCAGTTATAATGATTGGGTTTTTCATTTCTTACACTCCTTATTTATCCAATCATATGTTTTTGTAAGTCCTTCATCTAAAGGTAAAGAAGGATACCAATCCAATACTTCTTGAATTAAACTATTCTCTGAATTTCTTCCTCGTACTCCCTCTGGGCCANCTATGTGTTTTATGTCTAATTCTTTTCCTGCAATTCTCATTACCTTCTTTGCTAGTTCGTTAATCGTCACCATTTCTTCAGAACCTATATTAACTGGATCACTATAATCAGAACCCATAAGTCTGATAGTTCCTTCAACACATTCATCAATATATAAAAAAGACCTTGTTTGCTTTCCATCTCCCCACATTTCTATTTCAGAATTAGCTTCAACTACTTTACGACACATAGCGGCAGGAGCTTTCTCTCTACCACCTGCCCAAGTTCCTTCTTCACCAAAAATATTATGATATCTTGCNATACGAACTTCCAACCCATAATTTCTTTCGTANGCTTTGTATAGTCTTTCACTAAATAGTTTCTCCCATCCATATTCACTATCAGGATTAGCAGGATAAGCTGAGTCTTCGGCACAATTAGGATTATCGGGATCAAGTTGATTATGCTCTGGATACATACAAGCTGATGAAGAGTAGAAAATCTTTAGACTAGGGACATAATCTTTACAGAGTTCTAGCACATTTAAATTTATCATAGCCGAATTATGCATTATGTGAGCATCATTATCACCTGTGAAAACAAAACCTGCTCCTCCCATATCTGCTGCTAGTTGATATACTTCATCAAAAGATTTATCTATAACTTGTTTACAAAATATAATATCTCTTAAATCTCCAACAATAAAATCATCCGCTTCAGTTTCAGAAAATTCTGGAAGTTTTAAATCAACTCCTCGTACCCAATAACCATCTTTTTTTAATCTTCTTACTAAATGACTTCCTATGAAACCTCCTGCTCCAAGAACAAGTGCCGTTTTTATTGACATATATAAATTCCTTTATTATTTAATATCCGTTTTAATCCTTTATTCCATGTTTCTCTCTGTTTCTTGTTATCCAACCATCGTGAGTATCTGCTTAAATGTATAAAATTTTGATATAGGGTTGGTAGTTCGTTCATTTAGTCTCCTTTTCTTTATTTATGAATTCGTACATGCATTCAGTATTACAAAAATGTTGCTCACCAACAAGAATCCCTTCACCAGAATAATCTGGATTATATAAATGTATAAAAGNATTTTCTGTTTCTTTTGGTAATTGTATGGGAGATGTTTTAAAAATCTGTTCCTTATTACAATTATCACAAACATAAACACTTTTTATCGCCATATATTTGTTCCTTTCTTTTTCATACTACATTTATTTGAACCATTTGTAATATTCATATTGTTCTTTACCTTGATGTATTATTAAAATTGGTAGACCAAGTGATTGCCTGTGTTTATTGAGAATAAGACGGCCTATACGACCATTTCCGTCAGTAAATGGGTGAATATGTTCAAACTCAATATGAAAATGTTTCGTAACATCTTCCGCAGTTTTTGAACTGAGATGAGCATTAACAGAAGCTTCCATACAATCAAATAAGTGTTTTAAGTCATCTTCAATTAATTTTTGTGAAGTAAATATCTTCTTTTTGCCCCCCACCCAAACATCACAGCTTCTTATTTTACCTGCAATTTTGTTGTTCAGTCTTCTCATTATTAACATGTGAGTTATTAAAATATTTCTTAAAGTGAAATCTTCTTGTTTTTTAAGATATTCCCAAGCAATGTGGGCATCTTCCAGAGCTTTATGACTATGCTCTGCTTCAATCCAGTTAGAATGTTTTAAGAATTCTAGTTCTGTTTCGTTTATTTCCTGTTTATTAAGAAATGTTGTCATGTTTTTCTGTCTCCTTTAGTCTTTTCTTTAAATGACATTATATTTTTAGCAAACATAGCCGAATAATTCATAACAGTAGCATCATTTGGATCATCACTGTCATATTTAATTATCCCATTGTTGAATAAAGCTATTAAATGTGTAAAGTGAATTATGTTTAATAAATCGGCTATTGTTGAATGTCCCAAACAATTTCCACTTACTGTTAATATTTCCATAATCATATTAGCAAATTCAACATGTTCTTGTTTATAACCACCTTCTTTAATTATATCTTCTATAGTACGGTTTTCTTTTTCTTTCATTAATCCTCTTTTATTTTCCTTTGTTTGAGACAATGACAAGGAGTGCCTATTCTTACCATTTCTTTTGGAGGAAGATTTTTCTTTTTTATATAATTTTTATTTGCGTTGGGTATGGGGGAGGTTCTTAAAATTTTTCCCTTCCCAAAACAATCCTTGCAGTTGGGGTTAGGTGCTATTTCGGTTTTGTTTTTCTTCATGGAATTTTTCAAGAAATTCTTTCACCGCCTTTCTAACGATTACACTTCTGTTAATTTCTTCAGATTCATTTTCTATTTCATTCATCATTCTCAAGTGAATCTTGGGAATATATACAGAGATTAATTCCATTCTCTGACCTCTAAAATTATGTTCTCTTTTGTGTTGATTATCCATTAAAAACTCCTAAAAACTGATTAAATTATAATATACTATATTATACTAACATTTTTATGTTTTGTCAAGAAAAAACTTGACATTTATTAAATTTTTTTGTATAATAAGTAAGAACTAAGTTAAATCAAAGTAATTCAATGTAACTTAAAGTAATTCAATGTAACTTATATTGAATTAATTATTATGAAAAGAAAATTACCAGATATTACAAATATCTTAGAAAAGACCGAAAAAAAGAACTCTAGAACAGGTTTAACCCCATTTCAAACACGATTCGTTGAAGAATGGGTGAAAAGCATGAATAATCGAACTGCTTACCTAGAAGCAGGAGGAGAAGGGTGTGAGACTGAGACTCAATTACAGAATAAAGCAACCAAAATAAAAAATAACAAATTAGTTCTCTTTGCGATAGATAAAAAATTAAAAGAACTTACTAAAAAAGTCAATCTAAAGAAGGAAGAAGTTCTTTCTGAATTAATGAGAATAGGTTTCTCTGATCCAAGACAATTTTTTAAAGAAGATGGTTCTCTTAAATCTATGGATGAATTAACTGTTGCAGAAGCTTCCGCAATAAAATCTATAACAGTTGTAGAAATTTACGAAGGTCAAGGAGAAGAAAGACATTTTATTGGTTACGAAAAGAAAATACAATTTAATGATAAGTTAAAAGCTCTCGAATTACTCTGTAAAAATTTAGGAATTCTTAAAGAAGTAGGGGATACAAATATATTAAATCAAATACAACTCAATTTAAAAGTGGAAGAGGCGAAGAAACTTGGATTGCCTAAACTTTTAAAGTTAAACGATATATTAAACTAGGATTACAATTTTTTAAAGGAAAAAATCATTTCTAAGAAAATAAAATATGACAAAAAAAATGTTTTAGTAATTGGCGATACACATATTCCTTTTGAACATAAAGATTATTTAGATTTTTGTGTTGATATTCAAAGAAAAGAAAAATGTGGAACAGTAATTCATATTGGTGATTTAGTAGATAATCACGCAATCTCATACCATGAGGTTGACCCGAATGCGTGGTCTCCTTTACAAGAAATGGAGAGGACTGATCTAATTTTGGAAGATTGGTTTAAAGCATTTCCAAAATTAAGATTAACAAAAGGGTCTCATGATTGTCTTGTAGATCGTAAAGGAAAAACTGTAGGGCTTCCTAGACGGTGTTTTAAACCTTATAAAGAAATTTGGAAACTTCCTGACGGATGGAAAGATGATTTTAGTTTTGAAGTGGATAATGTTCGTTATCAACATGGAACAGGAAATTCTGGTAAACTAGCACACCTTAATCTTGCAATAAGCAATAGGCAAAGCACTGTGATGGGACATTCCCATTCTTTTGCAGGAATTGCTTTCACTGCTTCTCATAAGGATTGTATTTTTGGAATGAATGTTGGTTGTGGTGTCAATATAAAAGCTTTAGCTTTTGCTTATGGAAAAGATTTCAGAAATAGACCTATAGTAAGTTGTGGGGTTGTTTATAATGGTGAAAATCCAAGATTATTTAGGATGGTATTATAATTGAAGAAGGATTGTGGTTATTGTGTGTTTGATGAAGAGAATTGTTATAAATGTGAATTTGTAAGTAAACGAAAAATTTTTGGGAGGTCAAAGAAAAGGCTTAAATTTTTTAGCATAGAATATCAGGAGTTACAGGCACAGAAATTTCGTGATTTGCATATACCAATAAAATGAGAATACCTAAAAAATTTAAGTTGTTTGGGCAAACCTACACTGTTGAAATTCATGACGATCATGAAGACGGTGCTGACAGTCAGGGTGTGGCAATGTTCAACAAAAATAAAATTATCTTACAAGATCATAAAAGTTTAAGAAGACCTGAAAGCAAGACTGAACAGGTTTATCTGCATGAGGTGATTCATATAATATTTAATGAGTTACATTGTCCGAAGGAGACTTACAATGAACAGATGGTTGATCAGCTTGCAAGTTGCCTCCACCAGATTATAACAACATCGGAATATAAGTAAGGGGGATGACAAAGAATGTTTAAGAAACTATTAATAACATTTCTGAGCATTGTGTTCTTTTCAATAACCAGCCATTGTTTTGCTGGCGATAAAAACCCTTTGTACCAAAGCAAGACTTCTAAAGAGTGCATAAAAGAATCTGGTGTGGACATGAGTTGGATTGAAGTTATTAACACCAGAACTTATACACATTATATTAACAGGGAAGTCGAACACGCTGTTGTGCACAATAAACTGGAAAAAATAATCTTTATAATAAAAGGGCTGAAAGAGGTATATATCATCTGCGGTCAGGAATATCCTGACAAGACCCAGACTTGGCTTTTATATGAAATAGACATTAATGAGTTTGACGATTCATTTACTAAGTTGTATAAAACAATGTTAGAAGAATTGGTAGAATATTTTAATTCAGACTCTGAACCTGAAACAAAGTGCATAATAAATGACTAAACATGTAGAAGTGATGCTGGCGATTAAATCCACCAAATTATAACAACCTAAGAATATAAATGAGATTGGATATAACAGAAGAGACAGTAAAAGATTTACCATCAAAAGAAGTGGTTAAAATTGCTATTGCTGAAACAAGTTTGTTAGAGTTTATAAAACAAGCATGGCATATATTAGAACCGACAACGGAATTTATTTATGGTTGGCACTTAAAAGCGATTTGTAATCATCTAGAGGCTGTTTCTAGAAGAGAAATTAAAAATCTAATAATAAATGTGCCCCCTCGACACATGAAATCATTAGCCGTTTCTGTTTTTTGGCCATGTTGGTCATGGATAACTAATCCTTCGTCAAGATGGTTATTTTCTTCATACGCACAAGAATTATCTACTAGAGATAGTTTAAAATGCAGAAGAATTCTGCAATCCCAGTGGTTTACTTCCAGATGGGGAGGAAAATTTCGTATCAAGTCTGACCAGAATATGAAAACTAGATTTGAGAACGACAAAACAGGTTACAGGATTGCAACATCAGTAAGTGGTTTAGTAACAGGAGAGGGAGGAGATCATATTATATGTGATGATCCTCATAATGTTAAACAAGCGGAATCAAATATAATCAGAGAAGGTACTTTGCGTTGGTGGGATGAATCAATGTCTACTCGTATGAATGATCCTAATACTGGTGTCAAGGTTATTGTGATGCAAAGACTTCATGAAGGTGATTTAACAGGACATATTCTTGAAAAAAATTCTGATTATGTTCATTTACGACTTCCTGCAAGATATGAAGAAGAAAATAAATGTGTAACATCTTTAGGATTTTCTGATCCTAGAACAGTTGATAGAGAACCACTTTGGAAGGAATTCTATGGGGAAAACGAACTTTCTAAATTAGAAAATGAATTAGCTTCTGAATATGCTATAGCAGGACAACTTCAACAGAGACCTTCAGTTCGTGGTGGGGGTTTGTTTGAAGTAAATAATTTTGGTTATGTAAATAATGTCCATCCCACAGAAATAATAAGAAGTGTGCGTTATTGGGATAAGGGTGGAACTGAAGATGGAGCTTTTACAGGGGGTTGTTTGATGCATAAAATGAAAAACAATTCCTTTATAATAGAACATTTAGTTGCAGGTTTATGGAAAGCTACTAAAAGAGAAGAAATGATAAAAAAAGTAGCTAAAAATGACGGCAAAAAGGTATTAATTGGCGTTGAACAAGAACCAGGAAGCGGTGGTTTAGAGTCAGCCGATAATACAGTTAAAAATTTAGTAGGGTTTTCTGTTAAAAAAGACAAAGTTACAGGAAGTAAAGCTTTACGAGCAGAACCCTACGCCACACAAGTGGAAATAGGAAATGTTTATTTGATAAAAGGTGCTTGGAATGTTGATTTTATCAAGCAACATGAATTATTTCCTATGGGATTAAGAAAAGATTTTGTAGATTGTGCAAGCGGTGCTTTTAATATGTTAATCGGTAAAGGTCGTGCAGGAGTATGGGGTGGGTATAACAAAAAATAAAGATAAAATAACAGTAAATAAAAAAGAATTTGTAAGTTTTATGAATTCTATTCAAGGTAGAAGTGAGCTCTTACAAAGGGCAGGAAAATCTTTTACAGATGATAGGGATATTTATAAATCGTTAGGATTTGAGAGTTCATTAACTTTTAAACATTTTTGGGAGCAATATAAGCGTGGTGATATAGCTAAGAGGATTATAGAAGCACCTGTTACTGAATCATGGAGACTTTCCCCCAGAATTGTAGAGAATGATGAGAATGAATCAACAGAATTCGAAGAACAGTGGTCTGCTTTAGCAGAAGATAAGAAGATTCTTAATTATTTACTTAGAGTAGATAAACTTAGTGGTATAGGAAGATTTAGTGGTCTTCTTCTAGGACTTAATGATGGGAGTAGTTTAGATAAGCCTGTAGGAAATGTTACAGAACTCCTCTTTTTAAGACCTTATAAAGAAGAAAGCATCACCATAAAGACATTTGTTCAGAACATAAATGATGAAAGATTTGGTCTTCCAGAACTTTACGAAATACAAACAATTACAAATGCTACAGATAGAGCTAGTACAAAAACTAGATTAGTGCATTGGTCTAGAATAATTCATATTGCAGAAGGTTTATTGGAAGATGATGTGTTTGGTGTTCCTAGATTAGAAGCTGTATTTAATCAATTAAAAAATCTTGAATTAGTAAGTTGTGGAAGTGCAGAAATGTTCTGGAGAGGTGCTTTACCAGGACTTGCATTTATACTTGATAAAGATGCTGTTTTAGATTCTTCTTTAGCAGAATCTACAATGGAGACAGATATTGAAAAGTATATGCACAATTTCCAAAGAACACTCAAGTTGCAAGGAATGGACATTAAAAATCTAGCTCCACAAGTGGCTGATCCGTCTAATCATATAGATGTGTATGTTTCGCTTATTTCTGGTGCGACAGGGATACCAAAAAGAATATTAATAGGAAGTGAAAGAGGAGAATTGGCTTCTTCACAAGATGAGACAGCATGGAACAAGAGATTGGAAGAGAGAAGACAGAATTTTATAACTCCAAACATTATTATTCCATTCATAAAAAGATTACAGAAATTTAATATCTTAAAGGAAGCAAAATTTAAGGTTGAATGGAAACCAATAGCTGTTCCGTCTGAAAAAGAAAAAGCTGAAATAGCTATGATATTTTCTAAAGCAATAGCAACATACTTTAATGCTATAGATGCCTTTGATTTCTTACCATTTGAAATATATATGAGAGAAATCTTGGATTTTGATCAAGAATTAATTAAAAAGGTTTTAGAGAAGTCCGCAGGTGCGATTAGAACAAAAATAGGTCAACCTAGTTCTGATACTAATCCTGCTGGGATGGATAACAATCCAAAACAATCTGCGGAGGTTGAAGATGAGTAAAGGTTATGAAGTAAAAAAATTGCCGACAAGAGAAGAGGAATTATCGTCTAGTTTTTTTATGAGAACTAAAGAATATAATAATCTAATCAATACCATTAATTTTCTAGTAACAGAACTTGGTACTGTTTTAATTCATGATATTAATCCTGATTCCCCTCAAAAAATCTTTATAGAGACTCATCCTGAGATTTTCAAGGAGATCATCAATGAGTAGTGAATTAATGCGGATAGAAAAGAAAATAGATACTAAATTTGATGATTTGAATAAAATTTTATTAATGTTCCAGCAACAAGTAACTACTCATAGGGTGCAAATAGAAAATTGTGAGAATGACAAGGATGATTTAAAGGAAACATTATATGGTAATGGGAACGATGGTTTAGTACTTGCTGTGGACAGAATAAAAACCACTTTAAAAACAACAGGATTACTGAAAAAAAGTATGTGGACAAATATAGGTGTGATTTTCATTTGCGTTGGTGTAATTACAAGCGTTATTTTCAGTGTAATGGCTTCAAATGGTTTTAAAAAGGATCATTTTAAAAAAGATAATAAACAATTAGAAAAGAGAATAATACAACTGGAAAATGAATCCAACAAAGTTAAAAAATAAAAAATGGAAGAACTTATTATTTTGTATATTATTTCTTTTTTGCGTTTTATTAACCTCTAATATTGGATTAAGTAATTCAGAAGTAAAAGAAGAAAAGGAAAATCTTGTTGACGAGGATGATAACTTTCCTTATTGTAGTACAATAGAGGAAGTAGAAGAAATTGTTAAATTATTTAATGATTATACAGTTTCAAAAAGATTAGGATTTACATTTGAATGTGATAATCCTGAAAGTGATAGACCTATGCTTCGTTGTTATACCAGTTTTAGTTGGTTACATTGTTTAGAGGATGAATATAAATTAAAATGGGTATTAAGAGCTATGTCTATGGATTGGAACATATATACAGGCAGTAAAGAAGTGGGTATGTATGATGACAGAAGATTTTTAGTATTTCGCATTGATAAGGATGGAAATTTTAATATAATAGGACAAACTTTATAAGGAGTAGAAAATGAAGAAGAAAATTTTAGCATTCATTGCGATTTTTGCAATAAGTATTATGGTTTTGACAGGTTGTAGCCTTTCTGGTTTAGACCTTAAAGTTGATGAAGCAACAACAGACAAGGCTAATAAGGATGTAAACCCTCTTTTAGAAGCCACACAGTAAGGAGTGATTTATGAAAAGTATTTGGAAATCTAGATCATTTATAACTGGGCTTTCCACATTAATAACTGCTATAGTTATTGGTTATGGGATAGATATACCTGCAGGGGTACTTGAAGGTATATTAGGTCTCATGGGCATAATTTTAGTTGGAAAGTCTGTTGAAAAAAGGCTAGAAGGAGAGTAAAATGCCTATTCCAAAACCCAAAAAAGATGAAACTAAAGAAAATTTCTTTAGTAGATGTATGAGTAATCCTACAATGATTAAGGAATTTCCAGATTCTGATCAAAGAGGAGGGGTTTGTGGAACGGCTTTTGATAAAAAAACAAACAAAATGGAATTAACAATTAATTTAATACAAAATTTTAGTGTTCGTACAGAGATAAAAGAAGGAGTATCCTATATTGTAGTCCCTATTGTTGCATTGGTGGAAGGGGTACATAATGGCAGTGGTGGTGCGGTTTTACATTCATCGGCTGAGATACAGCGTACAGCAGGTGAATGGAATGGTGTACCGCTTACTATAAATCATCCTAATATTGGTGGGGATAATATTTCCGCATTAAATCCCACAATTATGAAAGAGTGGAGTGTAGGAACTTTTGAAAATGTATTTTACGAAGGTGGTAAATTAAAGGGTGAGGGTTGGTTTAACATAGAAAAACTTAGTCAAATATCTGTGGAAACATTAGTTAAAATTAAACAAGGGGAAGAATTAGAAGTGTCTACAGGATTTTTCAGTAAATCTGATAATACCGAAGGTATGTGGAATGGAGAAAAATTTGAAGGAACTATTATGGATATTATTCCAGATCATTTAGCAATACTTCCAAATGATGAAGGAGCATGTAATTATATAGATGGTTGCGGTATTAGGGATGAAGGAAAATGTGAAACTTGTAGTTTAAATATAAAAGGAGAAGTTATTTCATTAGTGCAAGAAGGAATTGAAGACGAAACAATTGACACTGAAGGAGGTGAGAAAAAGATCGAAATAAATGTAAATGAAATTAAGAAAGCAGGTTTTTATATTAATGAGCTTAGTCATAGTAAGCTTAGAGAGGCTTTACTTCAACAAGTGAATACAATGGATACTGATGGTACTATGCATTTTTTAAGGGAAGTTTTTGATAATTACTTTATTTTTGAGAAACTCTCTACTGAAGGTACTCAATTGTTCAGTCAGAAGTTTTCGATAAAACCAAGTAATGATGAAGTAAAGATCAAAGGAAAGGCAATAGAAGTGAGAGAAAAGGTGGAATTTATTCCATTAGAGGTAAATAAGAATTTTAAAATTGAGGAGATGGTAATGGAAAGAAAAGAATTGGTTGAAACTCTTATAGCTAATGAGGAGACTCCGTATGATGAAACAGACAGAGATTCTTTGATTGCTATGACAACAGAGAAATTCGACAATGTACTTAAATTTGTTGATTGCAAATGCAAAGAAGAAGAACTTGTAGTTAATGAAAAGAAAGAAGAGGAAGAAGTGAAAGAAGAAATAACAGTTAATCAGGAGGAAGAAGTGAAAGAAGAAAGAACACAACTGACTTATGCTGAACTTCTTGAAAGTGCTACTCCAGAAGATAGAGATTTCATTCAAAATGGTGTTGAAATGTATAAACAGGAAAAAATAAAAGCTGTTGATGCATTGCTTGCAAACACTAGAAATCCTTTTTCTAAGGAAACACTTGAAGAGAAAAGTTTAAAAGAATTGAAAGAACTAGCTACACTTGGTAATGTACCTATTACTTATGATGGGAATAGTCCAGATTCAGCACCTAAAGTAGCAAAAATAGGTGAGAGACAGCATGATGGTAGTGGTGTTCCTGTAGTTAAAGTTTTATCAGAGTTAATCAAGGAAAAAAATTAGTAAATAATTTTAATATGGATTAGGAGGAAGATGAAAAATGGCCCCAAAAACTATTACAGTTAAAGGCAATCCAGTTAGAGGAGAGAAAGAAGCAGAAGCTGCTATCACTCCCGGACATCTTTGCGAATTCACAAGTTCAGATACTATCCAAAAACAAGCAGGTAATGCTCTGAACTTTTTAAGAATGTTCGCATTAGAGAATTCTCTAATTGGTAATGAAATTGGAACTGCTTATGCTGATGGTGATAAAGTTCAGTATGGTATTTTCAATGGTGGTGACGAAGTTTATGCATTCCTTTCAGATGGTCAGAATGTAGTAATTGGTGATGAATTAGAAGCAGGTAGTACAGATGGTGAGCTTATTAAGAGGGCATCTGGAACACCTATAGCGGTTGCGAAAGAGGCACAAGACCTTTCAGCATCATCTAACTCTTCTAATGGAAGAATCATAGCAATCATAATTTAACGAAGGAGAAATAAAACGATGGAAACAGGCGTAAAAGTTGATGTTATCAACGCAGGAACAGGTTATGGTGGAGTGGCTGAAAAGCTCATGCTTAACCGAATGGATGTTTCTTCTTTAAGAACTAATGCTGTTCTTACTTATGATGAATGGAAAGATATAGACACAGTTGTTCTACAAGAAGCCCACAGGCGTTTAGGTGGGGTAAACGATCTTATTAGTGCAGGACTTGTCCGTACTGGTGGAGGTTTAGGTAGTACTGTATTGCAGTGGCAAGATATCAGTGATACAGATGGTGCTGAAGTTAATATGGATGGTGTAAGTAGAGGTGCAAAAGACAGATTTGAAGTTGATACTAATTATCTGCCTTTACCAATCATTCATAGAGATTTCGGTTTTAGTATTAGAGAAATTGAAGCTTCAAGAAATAGAGTTGCTAGTCAACCACTTGATCTTACAATGGCAGAAGAAGCTTCTAGGAAAGTCGCTGAGAAAGCTGAAGATATTCTCTTTAATGGACTTAGTGCGTACTCTATGGGTACTAATGGTGGAACTATTCGTGGTTACACTGATCATCCTGACAGAAATACTCAATCACTTTCACAGAATTGGGATGCTTCTGGTAAAACAGGACAAGAAATTTTAACTGATGTTCTTAATGCAAAACAAGCATTAATTAATGATCGTCATTTTGGCCCTTTTATGCTTTATATACCAACAGCATATGAAACGGTTCTTGATGATGAATTTAGTACACAATATCCAAGATCAATTAGAAGTAGGATATTGGAGCTTGATGGATTAAAAGGAGTTAAAGTTTCTGATTTCTTAACCGCTAACAATGTTGTACTTGTTTCTATGCAAAGTACTGTTGTTAGAATAGTAGAAGGTCTTCCGCTTACTACGGTACAGTGGGATACTGAAGGTGGAATGCAAGTAAATTTCAAGGTTATGACTATCCTTGTTCCGCAAATTAGATCAACACAGGCTAATAGAAGCGGTATTGTTCACATCTCGTAAATGTAGTTCATAGTAACAGTAACCATTCTGTTTTATAATATTTCTTTTAACCAGAAAGGAAGATTTATTCAAATGCCGAAATTTAGAGTAAGAAAAGGTGCAAGACATTACTGGAAGAGATCAATTATTAGAGGAAAATCAGATAAAGTTTTACTCAATAAATTGATGAAAGAAGGTGATGTGATTGAATGTGAAAGACAAGAACTTGGCAGTGCTATAGACAAGTTTGTAGAAGTAAAAGACGAAAGAAAAGAAGTAGATGAACCTGTATATGGTTTCACAGTAGAGAAAGTCGCAGATGGGGAATATGATGTTGTCAGTATAAAAACTGGTAAAAGAATTAATGATGTGACTCTGGATTACAATAAGGCTATAAAATTATCAAAGAAAGCTGGAACAGTAAAAGATAAGAAATGGTAAAAACAGATAATTATTGGACTGTTCAGAAATTATGGCCAGATTCTACAGTGTTCATAGTCGGTGGTGGAAAAAGTCTCAATCGAACTGGTCTCCAATGGAACGAAACCAATAAAGGTGAAATACTACAAGCTATTTCTAATGACCTATCTTGTATTCATGATAAAAGAGTTATAGGAGTTAATGATTCTTTTAAATTGGGAGATTGGATTGATATATGCTTCTATGGGGATACAAGATGGTTTGATTGGAATGTAGATGCAATAACTAAGTTTAGTGGTTTGGTAATTTGTTGTCATCCACAAAACAAAGTTGATTGGATAAAGACAGTTGATAGAGAAAATGGTTTTGGAATAAATAGAAATCCAAAATTAGTAAACTGGAATAAGTCATCAGGAGGAGCAGCTATTAACTTAGCTGTTCATCTAGGTGCAAAAAATATAGTTTTAATAGGATTTGATATGTTTATGGAAGCTGATGGTGAAGATAATTGGCATAAAGAACATAAAATTCTTAATAAAGTAAAATCCTCCCCCTATGAACGAATGCGTAAAGCATTCGCAGAAATCAAACACGATACTGATTCAATCGGAATCAGGATAATCAACACATCATTAACCAGTAGGATAGAGGACTTTGAAAAAATGCCTTTAGAAGAAGCTGTGGGAGAATGTTGTAATGATTAAAGTAGTGTGTGTTCTCAAAAGTTGTGAGGACTATAGTTGGGATTATGCA
>JGI25133J35611_10000632_pt1 | contig 19311 bp, 4 predicted proteins | sample ETNvirenome_6_85_FD_35611 | JGI IMG/M metagenome (IMG submission 35611) | reverse complement strand
ACATCATAAAATGCATAAATATTTGTACAATGTAACATGGCAGACTCACCTGTAATAGGATAACAACTTAAAATAGGTCTTCCTCTATGACCTCTTACGTCCGTCATGTCAAACCATTCGGTTGTAGCTGTAAGAGGATTCACAAAATGTTCTTGTAGATTAGCTATTATTTGTAATCCTAAGTCGTTAGTTAAAGTTTGCGTACTACCAGGAGTTGTTGTGTTTTGGGGTTGAGGNGATACTCCATCTTGCCAATATCGGGATGTTTTTCTATAATCAAAATCGTCATCATAAAATGTAAATCTCTGAATCAGGTCGCNTAGACCTAATCCATTTTGCTTAATCATTCGCTCCTTACCTTTATCGGTAAGGAACATCTCAAGTGATTTTATTTTATCTTTAAATTCAAGAAATCCCATTTAATAATATTAATAATCTATTTTAATAACAAACGTTTGTGTGCCCTGTCTTTTTGTTGCTGTTCTTAATTTCGCTATCGCCATTAAATCTTTGGATGCGTCATATAATCCGATTTCTGTAATTCTTACGGTATTAGCTGAGTTCCATGTAGGATTTAAAGAAGTATTAAACTGATTATTAGATATGGTAACATTATATTTCATTTCATATATTGTTGCCATTATATCTGACTCTAGGTTACCAAAGAAGAAATTCTCATCACCAAATTCTAATAAAGTAGGCTCTTGATTGTTATTCAAAGGAATATTAATATAGTCATGGAGATTATAATTAGAAGCTCCTGTAATCACAAGGTTGTTGATATAGAAACTACAGTTACTACTGGTCATTCCTGTAGCTAAAATAGTGTCGCCTACCGGATGACTGACTATTTGATTAGTAATATCAGCTATCTGCCAACTTGCAGGATTTGGATAATCTCCGTAGTTAACTCGTTGGAAAATTACTTTAAACTTATCTGCACTCCATCCTGTTCCTGAATAAGCACAGCCTACACTCGTGTTATGTCCTCTTAAATATGGCCATTCTGGTCCAAAATTCATTACGATATCTCTTGCACCAGCAGATGTATCACCAATAATTTTATTATAATAATTACAATGCATTCCAGTAGTCCAACCTGAACTACTTTCCATTAAATACGTTACATACATCTCTTCCGTATTAGGTGCAGCATTGAATACTCCTACACTACTAATGCCTCCTGCACAATTGGTGCCTGCTGGTATTAACTCTAATTTAGGCATTGGTAATGTCCAACTTCTGTTAGATTTATATGTGAGTGCGGTAATTAATTCTTGGTCGTCTAATACTATTAATTGTAAATCCGGGAATACCTTACCTACTCTATTAGGTGTCATAGTTTGATTCGCGTCTACTGTTGCTAAATTATCATCCCATAAATTATAATATCTAATACCTGGCATATTCATATCTGGATTAGGTAATGACTCAATATAAAATTCTTCTGCTACTTGGAATCCTGGAGGGTCAATATAAAAAGTTTGCCCTAATTGACACTCGTCACCTACACCTGTACCGGTTCCTCTTTTCTTATGCCACATAATATGTGGGATATGAACCTTAAAATTGTCCATTTCTCCAATTCCGTTTAACTGAGTTCCGTTAGGTTCTAACGCAAATTTTTCACCGTAGAAGTTAGAAATGGTATAATTGGTGTAATGTAAAACAGCAACTGTTCTCTGTTCTGAAGGTAAAATAGTTCTAATTTGATTAAATGAATCTCTAATATAAGTTCCTGAGTTTTCAGGTTCATATCCATCTACATTATTTGCCCCATAATAGTCTTGTGCATTCTGAGTATCGAATTGTCCTGTATCACTATTATAACCTAAATATTCTTTGGTACTACAATATCCTGATGAACCATAGAAATCTACATTCTCATATACGTTCTTATCAGTACCTGCTACTGTACCCGCATTAATTAAAGTACCATCCCACTGAGTCCAGTTAATATTCATATTCCATATATTAACATCTTTAACTGATACATCACAATTATTATCGAAAGATAAAGAACCTGGTGACCAATAAGGTATTGGAGTGTCCAGACCCCAATAATTAGTTACTGGGCCACTTGTAAAGATTAATACTCTTGCACATAAGGTAGATGCTGTAGCAGTTGCTCCAATCATTGACCAATCTGGAAGAGTTCTATCTATTGTAATATTCATAGGTGTACTGGCACTTGAAGCTCCAATATCAATAACATTATAGAATAAATAAGGTGTAGGGTTATTAGATGGCATATTTAACCATCCACTCACACATGGTGTTGAAGATGATTGGTAAGGGGAAATATATTGAACCATAATTAAATCTCCCACAGCAGGCCAATAGTCCTGAGAACTACATTGTGTTGCCCCACTAGTTAACCACATAACAGTTCCTCCTGTCATAGAAGAAACTGGATAGCACCAATTACCAGACAATGTATATTCTGAATTAGTAAATGCACTGAAACCAGCACTCATAGTGCTACCACTAAAGAATCCACGTGGTCGTGCAACATTATATACCGGTTGTTCTGAATGAGCTGGTGATAAGACACCATAAGTTGCCCCACTGTTAGTTGAAAGAACAGGTACTGGATATTTTACATTTTGTTTATTTCTTTCAGCAGTTATATTAGATAAGTTTTGAGCGTTCCACATTGGTTCTGTAACCCAGATACCTGAGGAAGCTGCAAGAACATCTGTATAACAATCGTAACAGAATTCACTGTCACCTAACTGAAATAATGAAAGGGATAAGTTTCCTTGTGATAATTTTTTTCTTCCTGCATCAGTTAGTCTAACTGTAACTAAACCGGAATTATTTTTTAGTATGTATGGCATGGTTAGTTAATTTAATTTATTTATAAATATTATACCTCTTATTTTAAAACTAATATCCTGTAGGTTTTGGTAAATCATTTCCATTGTTTATATATCCTTTCGTAAAATAGTAGGTTGATGGTGTCATTTTAAACGGTATTCTATCCGTTTCATTTTTAGTTCTTATTATATTATTATCAATTAATGGGTATTCTCTATAGGCTATTACCTGATAAGTATAATCACCAGGACCAGGAACTGTAATATTCATGAGAACGTTTTGAGGTCCTGAAGTTCCTCTTGGTAGTTTAGTAGTTTGGGTATACACCGTTGACCCCGTACTATGGTAAACCATTAAAGCAATTTCCTCATTATTTCTTACATTAGTTGTAGTATTAATATTGACTTGTGGATTGGCGCTATTCGCAATTCCCAGTACTGTTAGTGTAGTATAATAAAATACTATTAATCTATCACCAGCTACCAACCCACCTGGGTGTTGTACAGATGTAATTTGTATTCTTTTTGCTCCTATTTGTTTAAAATCAGCTGTTGCATATAAGACAGTACCATTAAACACTACTCCGATATCTCCCAATGGTTGGTAATCTAGGTTTATGTTGTAATATATATTTTTATAGTAAAGTGTACTTGTTTTTGCTGAAGTAACTCCACTTGCAGGGACAGTAATATATTGAGAATAGGTGCTACGATTAGTAGTATTGGGCACATAAAAAGCGTTAAGTAAATCACCATCAGCTAATGTATTTTTCTTTATTGTTAAAGTATGGCCATCACTATAAAAATCTCCATCATCTATAACATTACTAGTAGATTTAAATAAGGTAATGCCATTTACTGTAACTTGCATATTACCATCACTTTGGTAATCTAGAGGTGTTATAAATGTTCTATTTTGTACTACCACTGTTGTTGCTGTAGTTGCTGTTGTTCCCGTTATTATGTTAATTCGTTGATTATATACTTCACAAGCACTTGACTCTGGTGGGTAGGTTAATTCAGCAGAAGCAATACCTGGCATTGATGGTTTACTTACTAAAATTAAATAGTAATCTCTATTTCTATCATATATGCCATATTCTATAGTCGGAGTAGGATTTAGGTCGAGTGTATCGAACCAAGTCGACGTGGTGCCCGATACTTTGTTTACCTTACATCCACTATAATAAATGTCTCCTAATTTATCTTTAACTATAGAACTAGGTTTTATACAATATTCCCAAAAATCTTGACATGGAAAATTCCCTATAGGTACTTCATCACTTCCTTCTGTATAAATGGCACTTGTTCCCGATAATCTGGTAGTTACATTATCAAATATTCTACTTATCAATGGGGCATTTAAAAATTCCCCGTATTCTGGAACGTACGGAAATATAGAGTATTTTCCATAAGCAGTATTATTTCTCATCTCCGCAGTTTCAGTTACCCATCTTAATTTCAAGGGTACTTCTTGTATTTCATCACAATAATATACATAATACCTTTTTGCGGCGATGTCTATTTTAGTTGCTCCAGTAATATCTACCTTAGGTTCAAGATAGGTTTGCATTTCTACCTTAACTGCTGGTCTAATGACTGGTACTGCCGGTGTGCCTGGATAAGCACTACCAAAACTCTTGGCCCAATCATCCTGAACTGGATTTGTGTGTGATACATTTAAAGTATTGGTATTATATAGTTCAAAATAAGAAGATTTACTGATTCCTGCTTTTGTTGCTACCACTTCAAAATTACTTTGATACCCTGTAAATGCTACATCAAAGAATTGTGTTTGTGGTTGGGATGCTGTATTGTACCCATAATTTTGTGAACCTAAAAATCTATTTAATTCGGTTCCTGTTACTACTTTACTATCTACCGTTGTACTTCTTCCTGTCCATGTGGTAGTATCTAATAAAGATAAATTCCATTCATAATCAGAATTATAATCATTTGTTTGACCAATAAAGCTAGAAGCGTGTGTTTGGGTGGCTCCCGTATTCCCCATTGTATTAGTCATTTGTATTTTAAATAGCTCACCTTGTTGACCACTTCTAGTTATTCTTACTCTTACATTACCTTGTGCATTAAAATTATTACCTGCCACAAATCTGTAGGGACTTGGTGATGTACCTATAGTGGATGTAAAGGTGCTATTCCAAGGTTGTTCATTATTCATTAATGAAAATGATGATGCACTATTTCCATAGTTATAAACTAAATTAACTGTTGGTGTTGAAGCACCATTTTTATTAGCAAAAAGTAGAGCTATATTGTGAGAGACGTTTTTAGGTCCATATTCACCTAAAGTATCTCTAAACCAGGCGAGATATAACCCTATGGTGTCATCATCCGTATCGGTAGAACCTAGTGTTACTTCATGTGTATAATTCAAGTATGCACAACTACTAATAAATCCGTTAGGTATTCCAGAATTGCTGGTAACTTGAGCCATACAACTTCCTACACCGTTATCCATTTGTTTGGTGGTTGCACTAACTACAGTATTATTAGAACCACTAATGGTAAATTGATTATTTGTTATTGGTTGACATCCCCAATTAATATCGGACGTTAATCCAGTAGCAGCAGATGGGTTAGCTTGAANTCCTTGGTTATTTCTTGGATTATATGTGACCCATTGTTGTTGAACAGCAGGGAATGCGGTATAAANTAGTACTACAAATCTCTTTATTTTAGTACTCCAGTAAAATGTACCTGTATGTGCAAGGTCTTTAGTTATGGGTACTGATGCATACTTAGATGACACTGTATCTGTTGGTCCAACATCTTGTCCTTCATAAGCAGCTTGTTGTGCAAGAGGTACTGATGGCACATACCAATCTTTAGAAGTGTCGGTTAACCTATTTACTGTCGCTCCTGTATAAAACCAAAAGTAAGGAGCGTAATCACTATAATCTTCAATAACTTCGTCTGAGGAATCTTCTCCTCTTTCTGATGCTTTTTCGCTTTCTTCTTCTGCAGCCGTATAATAATCTTCCTCATCTGCAGACCTAGAAGTTGCTCTATCATCCTCAGTCCTGCTCTTACTATCGTCTTCCCCTGTAGTTACGATACCATTTGTTACATACCAAGCTCCTTCTCCATCCGTAAAGTCGGTAAAGAACATTTTTTCAGAAAAATAGCCTGTGGGATAGGTGGCTGCAGGACCATGAAAGTATTTAGCATAATCACCCATAGGGGCTACTCTAGTCCAATTTTCTACAATAGTAGAAGCAGACATATTACCAGTAGTGGTATTAGTTGCACTACATCCAGTTACGTAAGTTGCTTCATATGTGTAAAATTTTCCATCATGTGCAGTAAGAGTGTATCCTCCTTGGGTTAGGTTCTTAAATGTATGAGTATGATTACCAGGGCCAATATATGTGACTGTATCTTCTAATACACCATCTTTAAATAAATTATATTTAACTTCTGGTTGTGTATGAGTAAATGTATTAACTTTTATTTGACAGTAGTTAGAAGCATTAGTTACACAACTATTGTTTATCACGGATGCTGATAAACTAACTGGTGGTATAGANCCTATTATAATAACCTCTGTACTAGCAGACCCATATACATCAGCAACTGTTCCCGAATATGCTCCTGCACATAAACTTGTTAAAGTTGTGGAATTTGCAGTATAAGAAGATGGTCCTACCCAACTGAGTGTGTACGGTCCGGTCCCTCCTGCTAATACCATATTAGTGATACTACCAGTACATGAACCACTTACAGTGTAAGTTACGTCATATGAGTTAAATGTGGGCGTCGATGTGCTCATGTGGTATTTCTCCTTATTATTGGGTTTATTCCGGTAGTCCTTAATTTACTGACCATATTTTGATTAGGTCTTACACCCTTACAAAATTCTCGGCATGTTCTTTTACAATCCGTTCCATTCTTACAATTAATTTTAGTCTCCGCTACTACCTTACTATCCGCTTTTACTCTACATTCACATAAACTAGTATAATTTTCAATCGCTTCTATACTGGCATATAAATTATATTGATTACCCTTTAAATTAATAACTTCTCCGTCAATTATAAGGTCGCTTAAACTAAAGTACATTTTTCTTTCCGTTTGATTTCTATTTTGTACTATATGGTCTCTTCCAGTATTAACATATTTTGGATTACCAAATATGGTACTTCTATTAAAGTAATTTATGGTAGTATCTGCATTATCATTATAATAAACAATATGTGAAAAAGTATTTTTTGTTCCTTTAACTCTAAATATGGTTTCTACCAAATATGTGTGTTGATAATTAGGGAATGCTGGTGTTTCTCCAACAACGGCACCAAAACGTGGCATTGTCCAATAAGTCATCATTCCAGAATGAGTAAAAGGTGCGGCACCATATGGTTGAACCGCGTTAATAAATCCTCCATTTAATAAAATATTGTTCCAACGTGCTGTTTTTCCTTCAGATATACCTAATTCAAACATACCTCTATACTTTTTTGAAACATCTAAATATGTTAGATTGAGTATATCCTTCTGATTATTAATTGGTGGAGCATAAATTAATGGTTCTCCATCAAATAGTGTGGTTACAAACAAACTTCCTTTTTCTTTTCCTTTAAATTTAGTTCCTTCGTTCCACCATATATGGTCATTACCGTAATTATCTACATCCCAAACCATTCCTAAGGCTTGTTTAGGTGTATTACAGGCGTCCGCCGTAATTCTATACCATGGATATGTGGTTTGACTGTTATGTGCCTTAGTACCTAATCTTAGATTGAGGGAAGTGGTACCACTCATTTTAGAAGAACTACTCCAATTTACTCTATGTTTTAATCTTATTTCATCTCCTACATTTAACTTAATACATTTTGTATCTAAACTAATATCTACTATTTTGGTAAACACGTGGCCCGCTTGCCCACTTACTGCAGGATACCCACATGTGGTTCCTGATATATTATAAGTGTCAGCAATTAAATCTCCTGGTGTAACATCCAATGTTAATAATTTATCCGCTGTGGGGCATACCTCAGAATTATTACCTATAACATACTGAGTAAGTGTTATAGCGGATGTGGACCCACTTAATTTTCGTTCTAACCAAACTTCTGCCTTAAGATGGTCAATACCTTTATATTGTGAAAAACCATAACTAGGGGTTACTCTCCAATATGGAGAAATATTAGTATATGGATTAGAGTCATATCCTTCTTGTGTCGTTACATCTGTTCCTCCACCCACATATAATATAGAGCTATTAACTAAGTTTTTATAATGGTAATCATTAGATGGGTAAGTATAATTGGTATATATTTTATAATAATTTCTTAAATATTCACACCAACCGGTATCATAATAGTCTAAGGTAAGGGCTCCTTGGTATTGGAACCTATATTCCCCAGTTGTTAAAATTTTATAATAGATATAATCGTTATCTATATTAACTTGTGTATATAGAGGGCCCCCATTTTCACTTAGAACTTGTGGTTTTACACACGCAGCATCTATAGTATTTTCTGTTCCTTGTAATATTGCGCCTGAAGCTGTAGGACCGTTCATTGGTATTACGGTGGTACCGGTAAAACCACTATACGTATACACTAAATCAAAAGTTAAATCACTATTCAAAGTGTTATTGGTGCTTCCACTATTGTATATTCCTAAATTAGTATATCCCGTATATTGGGAAGTAAGACCAGTTAATTGATGGTAATCTCTTTTAAATGTTTTCCAATCACCGTATGTGGTAGCTAGAAGTTCAACATTTAAGCTCTTGAGGGGTGTATATAAATTAATTCCATCATTATTAGTACCCAATGGTGTACTATAATCTTTTCTTATCTCAAAATAATCAAAATCGCCATTAGTTCTATAACGAGCATAACTATTACTGAACACAGCGTTACCTAAGGTTCTTTCTACCCAATCATTTAAATTTTTATATTTAATAAAGTTTTTATGGTATGAATTAGTAGGTTGATTTGTACCCACTGTCGTTGCGGATAAACTAAAATTCATCTCTGTGGCTAAACTTGGGACTTCTTCCATAGTCGAACTAGACCGTTCATCAATACCAGTACCCCTTACTGTGGTATACTCAGGATTATATAAATTAAAATATTCCACATTACCAATCTGTTTAGATGTGAGACTATATGTAAAACCATCTCTCACTGTCTCATTTCTAAAGAAAAGTTGTGTGGTATGACTAGGCCATGATTGTATAATAGTCTCAAACCAATTTAACTTAACTTTTTCATATCCCGATTTATCAGTATAAGTTAAAGCTGTTCTAGTTGCTTTAAAAGTGGTTGGGTCTGTTACCACATTGGTTGAAGGTAAATTATATGGTATTTGTATTCCGCTTTTATACGGAGTATTATTTATAACTGCATATATATTTCCGTCTATAATCTCATAATCTTCTGTATCTACCGATGGGTGATATCTATTAAAATATTGTTGATAATTGAATTCTAGTAATCCTCCTTCCCCAGCTAATTGAGTTAATGAACTACTTTTTAATGATGTTATTTCATCTGCAACCGCTACTTTATTACCGTCTAAAGGTAATAGGTCTAATAGTGGAGCTCTTAAGTTAGTTGGACACGGTTTTCCACTTGGTATATCATTATCTATAGTATTGAGCCCTCCATAATCTACTATTTTATCATTAAATTCTATAGTATCTGCGGGTAACCCATTACAGATTAAGTTTACTTCTATCTGATATCCATATTTACGATTGCCATTAAGAGTAAAGTTAGGGAATATATTTTCTAAATCTTTCCAAGTCATTAAATCACCTGAACTAGAATTACCCCAATATGCTGGGGAAGTCATAAAAGTAGCCCCTAATGTACCATTTAATTGGTATAATCCGAAGAAATCTTGTGTATTCGATGGTTGTAACTCTAAAATTATTTCAGTATCTGTTCCTTCTAGAGGATTTAATAAATCCATTGTAGGATTATCTAAAGATGAGTTAGAGGAACTAAAAGTAACATATTCTTTAGGTATTCTTAAGAAACATCTATCTAGAACTTCTCTATGCATTCTATATAAATAAAATTCAGTAGTTTCAGATAAATCTACTTCCCATTTTCTAATTCCTAAATAAGTAGAATCTGAATAAATATGATTTATTATTTCTATTTTATCACCAATACAACATGGAGTAACCATACCTATGGTGTCTGCTTTTATCTTTCCTACTTGTTGTTGGGAAAGACTTTTGGTTATATAAGGCATGTTATTTTGAACTTTGGCCGTTCCTTCAATTTTAAAGTTAGTAATGGATGAAGGGAATAACGAATTTAATCCGTTCATTGCATCATATATAACACTTTTCCAATCAGAATTTTTACATATACATCTATTTAAGTTACCTGGACTATTCATGATAGTTGAAGGTCTACTAGACGCTCCTCCCATGGTATTGCCCATATCTAGATATCTAGAATGTCCTCCACCATAAGCACTATTCGCTCTTATCCATGGATAAGATGTATTACTAATAACCTCAGGGGTCCACTCTCTACCAGTACTTTCAAGTAATCCAACATCACAAGGTGACCAACAACGATATGCCACTGCTCCAGAGAAACTATCTTGCATATTACAAATGGACCAATTAAATGGTTCTGTTATCGCACACATTTTAGCCTCATAGGTACATGCAGATTCAACCCACACATGATAATATGGTTCTAATAGATATGCCTGTCCCGCATTTAAACTATCAGCACCACAACATACTCTAGCTTCATCATCAAAATATTTTAGATTTGGGGAACCTGGGTCTAAACTTAACCTATTTTCTATTCCGTCACTAAATACACCATAAAGTTGTGTCTCCGCAGACATTACTGTAAACTCACAACTACATGGGTCTAAAAAGTCAGCACCAACCATATAGCTAGAATCAAAACAATCTTGTCCTCCAATATTATAAATTCCGTCTTTAAATATGACTGGATTAGTAGTAAATCCGGTTCCTGAATATTCAGGAACTGCTGGTATTTCTATTAAATCTGTACAATCTTCTCTAGGTCTAAAATTATTACCCCCGTCAAAGGTCATAGGTGTTAGTGTTAATAACTCCCATGTTTGAGTGTATCCGGTACCAGTATATGGACCACAAATAGAATTTCCAGTGTAAGCTTCTATAACACCAACAGCTGGTTCTACTGTATTTCCGGTAATTAAACTCCTATAACAATTATCTGCATATTGTACAACATCTCCTATATCATATGGATAACCTATTAACCAGGTATTGTAATTGTCTGGTTCACATGGTTGTGTACAGATAGGTTCACAATAATCATAATCTCCTATAAAGAGGGTAGTGTCACCCTCTAAGAATTTAAGTAAGTCTTTACTAAATGCACCTTCCATAAATATACTTGGTGTGTCCAAGGTTAAATATATACCTTCCGGTGTTCCTGGAGGGGTATAAGTGGTACACCAAGGGTCATATTGTTGATTATATTCATTGTGGGTATAGTCGTTACAACCTCCACCCTGACCAACCCATATGCTAGGACCACAACTACTACCACCACAAGGACCAGGTCCTCCAGGATAAGAAACACACCCTTGATAGCATGGATTTGCACCTCCGGTACCATCACCATATTGTGCATTGGTACAATTTCTTACTAATCTTTCATTCTGATGACACGACTCTGGCATACCTTTAGTATGTACCCAGTCCCAACCGAAATTCTTTAAGCCGGCACCCATATATCCTGTATGTACATTAGTCCCACTTAAAATAACCCCAGAAGAACCTCCTCCAACTGCAGTTCCATCTGCGTAGGGATTAGTTTGGGTTATTGCGGATAATGTTCCTCCCGCAGCAAGTACCGTACCATTTTCTTTTAATGGTTGCACACATGGTGCCATATGAGTGTAAGCGGTAAACCCTGTAACACCTGGCATCATAAAACATGTATCACCTGTATTACTTGTCCACTGACATACAGTATTACCAATGTAATTATCCTGTACTGACCATTCTCTAAATGGTAAATATCCTGTTAGTGTGGTCCCTCCACTCGTATTATATTGGAAACATTGGTCTGCAGGATTATTGGTAAATATACAACCTGTACACCAACCTGTTTCCATTGCACCATATACGTGTAATGGAAAATCCATTCTAGCAAGTAAGTTATCACTAACCATAGGGTAGACTAACCCTCTAAAAAAGTCAAATGTGGGATGGGCATTATCGACGAAGTGTCTAAAGTCTTGTACATATTGAGTCGTTGGTTGTGGCGTGCTAGCACGCGACCAATCTCCAACTACGCCCATTGGAGGACCGTATTCAATACCTTGAGCATTACCAGCAAATCCCCATTCAGGTCCTTTATAACCTGGCACTGGTGGACCTCCTGTATTACCCTGGGTTCCTGTACCCATACCTCTACTAATAACATCGTAATATGCAGCTTGTGTTTCGTCAACAAAATTAACAACAATAACATCCTTATGACCTCCTGAAAACGCACCACCTAGTCCATTAGATGTAGGTAGGATTGGGACCTGGTCTGGCCAGACTGCAAATCCACCATTTTCTGGTTCACAAAATCTTCTAGCGGGACCTAGAGGGTATTGGTTGCTCCCCCAACAAGGACTACATATATTTGGGGCAAGGAAGGATGTGTATACTGATAAACCATCATATGGATAAGATGACCATTCTAACCATCTTTCCCAATTATTACCACTACCTGCGGAATTACCACCATGAACTGGTAAGTGGTATGTTTTACCACTCCAACCTGTCATTCTCAATGAATCGGAAAACGTATCAATAGCAGCCTTCGCTGCAAACATTGTATCTCCAGGGGTAGAAGTGGTGTCATAAAATGCATATATTTCTGTCTTTTTAGACGCAATACTAGCATAAACTCCATTAAGGCTCAAGCACGCTTCTGCTAAAAATGTGCCAGGGCTCGGTCCATTTGGACCCCATAAATCGGTACCACCACTACAACATCCTTGTACAACTATAGTTCTAGGGTTTGTTATGGGTGGAATTCCTGTTGTTGTATCATCAAAAATCCAATAATTAAAACACTGTCCAGTAATACCACTTAAAATATTTACCATATTATTTAACCATAGGTCAGTAGTTGGGATGTCACTTATAGTTGTACTACTATAATATATTGGTCCGGTATAACTTTGCCCATTAAGGGTGATTTTATTGTACCACCCAGCACCACTAAATGAAATGGATTTTGAGGCTAAATGCCCATTTACTAATACCTCTTCAAATCTAGGTCCAACACATTCTACCCACGAACCTAAACATTCTAAATCGTCACAAACTGGTTCATGTTTATATGCGTATTTATAACGATGAAATGCTGAATTTTCTATTTTTGTACCTCCTTGCCAAATAGTTGTCGCGGGAACCATTTGTTCCACTAACCTTACCCAATAGTCCTCCATATTATCAACAAACTCTAACATTTTTTCGTAAGTATATTGGTTTGTTGGTATTCCACATACTGACTTACTATTCAAATAATCTAAATATACCATTTGGAGGGTTGGGTATCCTCCCCCGTGACCATCATCTATTGTTAATCTATTTTTTACATTTATATGAATTTTCCAAAAACTATCTGCAAACTCAAAGAAAGATAATTTGGATGCGTCTATTTGAATTGGTGTCCAATCTGGTCCTACGGGTGGTGAAGGGTATAATGGATTAAGATTTACTAAAGGCTGGAGCCCGTATAAACATCCAAACTTATTAGATGTGTTCCATACATCCCACGTTAATCCTTGTCCTACATTTAAAAATAAATCTACATTCTTAACATTAAGAATTTGTCTATCAGTATGAGTATAATATCTTGTGCCTCTTCCTCTTAGAAATGAGACTCTATTTTGTAGATTAGCAAAACTTTCATCTTGTGTTCTTTCTTCCGATATTACCCATGCTTTCTTATTATCAACAATCCTCTGTAAATCATACCCTTCATCCATATCAGGGAATTTTCTTAAATAATCTAAATATTTTTCACCATAAGTGAAAGGAGCATATTCGGTAACTATAGAAGGGCTATTCCCAGTAAAGACTGATTTCTTTTCATCAACCACTCTATCACTTTTATGTTTTGGTGTTCTTTCAAACCAACCTGCTCCTGCTTGGAAATATCCATCTTTGCTAAAAGTTGGTGGGACTGGATATCCATCTTTTCCTACCGGATATTCTTCTGGTATAGCTGTAACTTGTCTAGTAACTGCAGATACCCCATATGTGTATCCTGTTATGATAATAGGTATTACACCTTGAACAGGTGGTGTAACACTAAAATATTGATTTCTTACTGGTACATCTTCGGTATATGTTCCACCAGAGAAACTATTTAATTTTTGATTAAATTTATCTACATTAATTCGATTACCAGCTAAATAAACGTGTTCATTAAACTCAATTAATCCTTGTGGTGCACCTATTAATCTCAATAAAAATTCTATTGATTTTCTTGTTCCTTTAGATTTAAATAGATATGCGGTATTTACCAATATCTTCCTATATAATTCTAAATTAAGTTCTGTTGGGGTTTTATTTATTGATACTCCTTTAAATTCTTGTTTTCCTCCTCTATTAAATAGAGCGTCCATTAGGTCAGTTTGTGCAATTGAACTTGGTGTCCCCCATCCTAACATTTGTGCTAGATTTTTTAGGAGTGTATCTGGGACATTGTGAATTTTATCATATGTAACATTTGTCATATATGCTAATCCATCTATATATTTTTTTACTTCGTCGAAACTTCTACCATATATCTGTAATACTTTTTCAAATGCTTGGTCTTCTGTATCAAATTCTTTTAATGCGCCTGTAGTTAAAAATCTGGATATTAAATTAGTCTTATAAGAATCATAAGTTATTGCAATATCGTTAAGAGAATTTAAATATGTGGTAAAAGAAAAACCATCTATTAAGATATTCCAATTGTCAGTTAATGGCCAGGTAATACTTTTAGTGGATTTAATTAATGCACCTGTATTAGACTCTCGCAACATATCAAATTTTGCTGTATAGAGTGGGATACTTTCTCTATTTAATAATATCTTTTCAATATCGTCTAACTCGTCAAATGTTTCCTCCGTATTCAAAGTGTTAGGACGTATTACAAATTCTGTAGTTGTTGTAGTTGCTGCACTAGTGGTAGCACTAAATGGATTACCTTCTACAATTATAATAAGTGAACCACTAACATTAGATGTAGCTGGTGTAATGTCGGTAATTTGATATTCGTTTGAGCCTAAGAAAAGACTGTATTTGCCGTATTCTTTAGTGAAATTTCGAATTTCATTGACTCCATCAGTTGTTCCAGTAAAAAATAAATTCCCAATAGTGGTAAATTCTATTGCAAATGGATTTTTAATTTGTAATACATTTACATTTAGTGTGGTTTCTTTTTCAAAAGCATCATAAAGAATATTAGTTGCTGTTTGACCTGTTAAGAAATCGGCTCTAACTTTTTCTACAGATAACCCCGCTGGAAAATTTTTAACAACACTTTGTGTTGCTACTTTCATTCTTTCTGCTAAAGACCCGTATAATGTAAAATCTGTTACTTTATGTGGGTCATAATTAATAAAAGCTTTTAACTGATTATTTGCAAGTACTTTGGTTTGGTCCGGATTTTTTAAATTAATAACATCTAAAGTAATAGGTTTAGAGAAATTACCTAAAGAAAATTCTGTATTCTGTTTATCTGTAATAGAAACAGAAATTCCAAAATTACCCATAGTAAACTGACTAGAGCCATCAGTGAACTGATTACCTACTAATCCGTCACTAAAACTATCTAAACCACTACTAGGTTGTGATGAATATATATTATTACCGTTTGCCATCTATTATTCTATATTGCTAAACGCCTTGCTAAAGTCTATATTATTCCCTTTGTCTTTTCTTACTTCATATAATGGCGTACCAAATTGGTCTCGTTTTTCATATAAGGTATATTGTTTATATATGTTATTATTAGAATCATATAGTGTGTAGATTCCGTCAGTTAATGACTTACTTTGATTACCATACAATGCAATACCTAAACTTTCTACATCATAATCTACCATCTCAATATCTAAAGTAATTGGATTGAAGTAGGTGTTAGTTATTATTACATTTTGGTCTGGTTGTCCAATATAGGGTAAAGCACTAGGTTTATTTGTTGGTGCTGAAGTCGGTGTAAGAGTACAGAAAAGAAGATTACTTCCTCCATTTACATATCTATATCTAATTGCTTTTTGACTACTATTAGTTAAATTTTGTGTAACTGGTTCACAGAAAAATGATGAAGTAACAATACGGTAAAAGTTTGGTATTTTTGTTCCGTCTGAATTTAGGTATTCAATTCTAAATCCCACTAATCCATTATTAACAAACCTATTTCTAAATGTACTATTTACATTATTTAAATCGAAAACTAATCCTTTTACGTTAGGTAGGGAAGATAGTACCCCACAATCGGTAATTGTAGTTCTTATTTCAATAGGTTTAATATAAACCGTATAAATTCCTTTCTTATCAAACTCCGATGACGGTAATTTTAAGTTATACAATCCACCTAAAATTTCTATATTCGCGTTACCTGAAGTATTTCCGTTATGATAGTAAGGTGCTAAAATTGCACTTGCGTCCAAATTTTTTACAACCACACCACTATTTGCTTCCCTTGTAGGGGTATAAACCATAACAATATCTACGTCTTCTGGTGATACGTCAGCGGGTCTCTTGATTCCATATGCTCCTAATCCCATTTTTTAATTTTTTTATTCTTGTTTCTTTATTTTATAATACCCATAAGCGTAATTTACTAATCCTCCCATTGTCTTTATCTCACCCAGTCTTTGATTTGGCTCTATAACAGACTGTTTGCCTCTCTCAATAAATATTTCTGATTGTATTTCTGGTGGTTCTGCAACATTCATTAATACCTCTTCTTTTGTAAGTGGTTCTCTACATAATAAAACTTGTGTTCCGTTTAGGTAATTAACCTCATCTTGGAAGGGACGAATTACATATTCACAACTTCCATCGTCAATCATAGCTAATGAATTATAATTCCATGCATTAGGGTCTGTACATCCTTCCGTTGGGTATGTGCAACAGCTAAAATCTGCAGGATATGGTGGACCTGGAGGACCTAGATTATCATTACAATCTGTAGTAGCTAAAGGATTGTAGTTGATAGCTTGGGGGTCCATACATCCAGGTCCTGCTCCTGGAATATCATAAACACATAGAGATAAATCAGCTACCCACGCGTATTGGGTGGGAGGAGGTAGGTCGGGATTGGTTGAGTAACAAGCGGGAACCATCGTATTAGCAGCAATTGCATTATAATTGCTAGGGTCCGCACATGGGTCATAGTTTGATGCATAAAGGTCAGGACAAGCAGCATCAAATTGACATGACCCATCACTAATATTTGCTACAGGATTATAATTATTAGCTGGGATGCCCGTATGTGCTGGATTAGGATAAGGGGGCATTCCTACCGTACTTAAACCTAACCCACCATCATCTATACATCCTGTTATTGGTTCTTCATAAAAACATGAACCATCATTTACATTAGCAAGAGGATTAAAATTCCATACCAAACAAGGGGAAGAACCCAGACACGAAGTCATCCCACCAAAAATATCGGGATGACCTCCTGGTAATGCGGTATCATCCATACATCCGGATATTTGATATTGACAACAATTTGCCCATCCTGGATTATATGTTCCTGGTGCCTCTTCATTACAATCTTCTGTACACGCTGCACAATAATTACTCGCAGCTTGAGAACTTGCCATTAAATTTACAGGACTTGATACACCAACCATTACACTATATCCGGGATAAAATGGGTAATCAGTATTACCTCCAGCACTTGCCCAACTAAATCCAGGAACGGTTGGTGAATATCTATCATTTGGGGGTGTTCCCCAAACGGCTAAAGGACCTTGTCCATCATCTTTGCACCCTGCATCTGAACAACAACATGTGTCAGCACTTTGATAATTAGTTTTATTCCATGCATATGGATGTCCTGCTATATTTTGTGTTGTAATTCCTGCAGTATTGTTTGTTATAGTAATTGTGGGGTCATCACATGGGACGGGATTACCTGCACTTGGTTGTGTGGATGTCATTGATTCACCAGCATTATTTGTCCACGAAAAGGTGGTAGCTCCACCATTTACCCACGATACATTTTCACATATCCATTGGCTATTAGGTGCATCCCAATATCTCGACCTAGATGGGTCCGCATTACCTGCACAATCTATTCCTTTANCNGTTGTAGTTGCAGCATTNNAGTTGGCAAATGATGGGTCTGGACAGCCAAATTGTTTATACATACAACAGCTATCCCAGTCCTTGGTTTGCATATATAACTCACCATAGTATTCTCCATTAGAGGAGGCTGGGTCATAGTCCCATGTTGACCCATAGTCATCTCCTATTCCCATCGTGTTACATCCGGAGAAATTAGTATTAATGGAAGGACCAAATGTCGCAGGCCACCCAGGACCGAACGGGCTTTCCCAAAGGTCTGGTGCACCATTCCATAATGGTGTCACGTTCGTTCCACTATTATAACATGGGTGATGAACGGGCTTTCCTTGACAATCAAAACATCCATTATCTTGGGGTATTGGGTCGGAGGCAATATTAAAACCATTTAAAATAGAATTATTTGAGATACATCCTGTAGGGGATAGATTAGACGGAGGTCCCAAACAGACTCCATTAGGGCTACAGTTTTGGTCTTCACAAGTATCCCATACTGTTGAACTTGGGGGACAATTAGCTATCAAATCATGCCCACCTGGTATTGCTTGAGAAGGTATACCTGTCCCATAATCCATAGAATTTAAACATGAAGATAGTGGACAACCATCATTATTTGTTGAACCAAGAGTTAATGGTGAAATACATAAACTAATATAAGGAAATCCTCCTTCGTTGGGTGCATTTTGGATTCCACATTGCACCGAGTACCCTAACCAACTACAATAGAACCAACTATTGGGTGCCCACGACCATCCTCCTGGGTTTCCACCCCATAAGTAATATTCAAATGTAACGTCTAACCTACCATTTCCGGCCCAACTGTAAGTACCACAAGAGTTATTCATCCATTTGCCTCTGTCAGGGTGTAATTGATAAAGACCTGCGTAAATTTGACCACATCTTTCTATTTGTCCTACATTAAAATACCATTGTTTAGTTGATGTTGACTTCATATATATCCCAGTAGTTCCTCCTGGAAACCATCCCTGGTCCCAAGTATCTTCGTGTGAAGTGTAAGTACTGTTTCTAACAAATTGATAGAAAAATGGCATCTTACCAGCATACATACCAGAACAAAGACAAGAACATGAGTCATTATTTAAAGCTGAAGGATTTCCACCTGCAGCAGCACTATCGTAATTAGCCATACTAAAAGCTGAATATTTAGAA
>JGI25133J35611_10000631_pt1 | contig 19325 bp, 17 predicted proteins | sample ETNvirenome_6_85_FD_35611 | JGI IMG/M metagenome (IMG submission 35611) | reverse complement strand
AACACAATATCTGTGTCTGATTCATTAAAATTATAAATCTTCATTGGAGTCGGAAGACTGGGGCCTTCTTCACCACCTGAAGGGGTTGTGAGCCCATCTAATTTTATAATGTTGTCTCCGGATATACCATTTATTCTTTCTATGTTTTCTCCGGAGATATTTAATACTTTGGAATAATCTGCCATTATAGTTCAATCCATGTGGACGATGGGTTAAAATAAATTACATTGGACGTGTTCGTACAATACCCAACAATTCTTACATAATCTCCGGTTCCACTTGGAGCCGTCGTATCCATACCACCAGCGGTTGTACTAACAAATACTGCCTTTCCACCAGAGAAGTTTGAAAGATAAGTAGCAGCATCAAAAAACCCTCGCAACAACAAACCATCTGATGTTGGACTAGAGCCCAATGCTATGCCTAATAACTGATCAGCACCAGTAGCCGGAGCGTCTGCGTCAACTTCAGCCCAAGCAGCCCCATTAAGATAATAGAGCTTTCCAGCTGTTAAAGAACCAGAACCAAACTTAACCACTTCTCCTGCTCCCGTATCATCATTAAGGTTAGAGGGGTCTGTTCCAAGCTCTTCAAGTGTTCTTATTCCTCTTGTAAATCCATATGACATAATTGTTTCTCCTGTGATAAATAGAAAATAAAAAAGAAAAAAGGCCGACAAAAGCCGGCCTTTATAAATGAACTTAGTTAAAGTTCTGATCAAGGATCAGAAGATAACAAGTGTATCAGCAGCAACATAAACAAGCTGAATAGCAGCATTGTTTGATTCTAGAACAAGGTTCTCTGTAGAGCCATCAATTTCTTGACTTCCAGCTTGAGCAATTGTAAGCGGCTGATCAGCAGCATTACCATAAGCCTTGATAAGGATGGTATCACCAACAGCCAAACCAGCAGAAGCAGGAAGAGTCCAAGTGCGACTTGCAGTAGCAGCCTCAGAAGGAGCATTCAACCCAACTGCAAGAGTAGCAGCCTCATCTCCGATGGTATTGATAGCATAAGAACCACCACCAATATAAGTCTTTATGCGAGACATTGTAACCTTACGGTTTGTTCCGCTAGCGCCATCATCAACAAGAAAAAGATCAGCATTGACAAGAGCAGCACCGATGTCAGTAGCACCATCGATATCGATAGCGGCAACATCAACCTTGTTAGCAGTTGTAATCTGGTTCAACTTGCTATCAGCAATTGATCCATTCAACATTGCGTTGGTTACACCAGAAGCCTTGATTCTAAGAGCATCAGAATTCAATTCAATAGAACTGTCATCAACACCGATTGCCAGAACACCAGCTGAAGCAGCAAGACCGTCACCAGCGATAGCAGTAGCATAATCAGCCAATGACTCAACTTTATATCCACCAGTAGCACCACCATCACAGAACATGAAATGGTCAGCAGAAACATCAACAGCAGCAGCACTTCTTGCAGAAGCATCAGCGATAGCATTGATTTCCGCAGGAGTAGCAGCAATAGCAGTAGTTGAAGCAGCTTCAAGAACTGGAAGGAAGTAAGTTCCAGCAGACATTGCAGGAAGGTTGATTGTAGCATCAGCAGTAGGGTCTACAACACCGAGAACTGTTTCATTAGCATCTGGGGTACTACCCTCAAACGTAAATGAGCTTGTGATCTCAATAGTTGCTGAATTAACAGAAGTAACAGAACCATTAACTGTAAGGTTACCACCAACAATAACACCACCAGTAAATGTTGCAACATCATCAGCCTGTGAGCCGATAGTAAATCCTCCACCCATGTCTACGTTTAACATAGTAGGTGCAGTGATAGTACCACCAAGAGAAACAGAAGTTCCGGCGATAGTCATAGCACTGTTGCTAAGCTTTGCATTAGTAATAGAACCTGCCAACATGGCATTAGTAACACCAAGTGCTTTGATTCGGAGTGAATCAGAGTTAGTTTCGATTGAAGAATCATCAACCTGTACTGCGAGAACACCAGAAGAAGCCGCAAGAGCATCTCCAGCAACAGCAGTCATGATATCAGCGATTGATTCTTTCTTAGAACTATCATCAGTAGCATCAAGAATAGCGATGCTATCAGCAGCAACATCAACAACAGCAGCTGCAAGATCATCAAGATCAAGCTGAAGGTTAGAAACAGCAGCTGAACCATTATAGGAGGTGAAATTAACACCTCCATTTGCTGCTTTTGAAAGTGTATTCAAGTTAGCACCAAGAGCAATACCAGAGATGGTAGAGTTGCTAAGCTTAGTGTTGGTAATCGAACCTGCAAGCATAGCATTAGTAACACCAAGTGCCTTAACACGAAGGTTGTCACCATTGGTCTCAATAGAACTATCATCAACACCAACAGCAAGAGCACCAGCAGAAGCAGAAAGTCCATCACCAGCCATACCTGATGCCAATTCTACAAAAGAACCGGTGTGGTGAGAATCTTCAGATGCATCATAGAAAAGAAACTTATCAGAAGCAACTGCAAAAGCAGCATCTGCTGTAAGACTTGTAAGATCGATCTGAAGATCGTTAACAGCAGCAGAACCGTTATAAGTAGAACCAGCAAGACCACCAGTAGCAGCCGCAGAGAAATTGTTAAGGTTTCCACCGAGAGCAATACCAGAAATGGTAGAGTTAGTAAGCTTTGCATTAGTAATTGAACCAGCAAGCATAGAATTGGTGATACCTGATGCTTTAACACGAATGTTTGAAGCAGCAGATCCGTTGAAATCAGTTCCAGAACTAAATTCGATTGAGCTATCATCAACAGAGAGAGAATCAAGGTTTGCACCAAGAGCCTTTCCTGAGATAGTAGAGTTAGCAAGTTTACTGTTCGCAATTGAACCAGCTAACATAGCATTAGTAACACCAAGTGCTTTGACTCTAAGAACATCTGCATTGGTCTCAATAGATGAATCATCAACACCAACAGCAAGAGATACCGAACTGCCTAAAGAAACAGAACCTCCACCAGAAAGTCCGTCACCAGCAGTAACAGTAACTGCACTGTTAGTAAGCTTTGCATTAGTAACACCAGAATCTTTGATACGAAGTGAATCAGAATTGATCTCAATGGTACTGTCATCAACAGTAACAGAAAGAACACCGTTTGAGTGTGCAAGTCCGTTACCAGCAACAGCAGCTTCCAAACGGATTCCGGTAGCACCATTGAATTCAAGTCCACCATTGCCATCAAGAACAACCTGAAGATTGCTGACAGCAGCAGAACCATTGTAAGAACTCATAGAGAGTCCTTTTTCAGCAGTAACAGAAAGAGAGTCAAGGGCTGCACCAAGAGCCTTTCCTGAGATAGTAGTAGCAGCGAGTTTCGCAATTGGAATCTCACCAGCGTCGAGTTGAGCGACGACATTGGCAGCGGTAGTATCGTCAACATCTGTTGCGACAAGGCCGTCCTCCGCCTTAATGGAACCACTGAGTACAGCAGCCCCTAATTGAAATTTATAAGCCATAAATAAATCCTCCATAGATTAAAAAATAGACAAAGATAACTTTGCCATATAGGCTGGGGCTTGAAGCCCAAGTAGCTCCAGCCCCTCGGTCATAAGTAGTTTTGTCTATTAGTAAATGAAGAACTTGTCAGAGCCATTAGAATAAATATTTACTGCTGCATATGGAGATTCTAAAACTATTGAGGTTGAACCGTCAATCTGATCTGCTCCACTGGTTTTAATGACTATGTTGTTCGTATCTGCATTGCCTGCTTCATCTTTGATTGTAAAATACTGTCCATTTATAAAACCCGAAGCAGCTGGCAATCTTATATCTAATTCAGCAGAAGCAGAAACTCCCAAAATTTTATCTGAAATGGAGGAGGTTACCGTTGCTGTTACTGCTGTTCTCTGATAAGCAATCGCTGATACGTTGACAGTAACAGCCCCAGCAACATTACTTGTGCTCACACCAGAACCAACAAAATCCAAAGAGGTTGCGCTGGTTGTGATGGTTGACCCCTCATCCTTTATGGTTATATTGCCGGCTTCATCGGAGATATTGGAAATCTTTTCATCCAGATACTTTCCTACATAAAGATAAGCCGAAGCAGAGACAGGAATTGTAGATGAGTTATAATCTTGAATAAAAATTACACCAGAATAATAATCTACTTGCCAATCAACCGAGTCTCCGGATGTAATTTCATTGACATCTGATACGGCTCCTTTATATAATTTTAAGAAATATCTATTAGGACTGGCATTAGAAATCAAGGGAGGAACAAGCTGTAGACCTCCCCGTGAATCATAAATCCTTTTTGAATTTACAAAGGATCCTGTTGATCTGTTTGGGTTCGATGAAGTTATTTCATAATTCGATGGCAGTTTTAGATAATACCCATGAGCACCACTTGTAGAAGCCTCGTCACCACCACCGCCGGAAACATTAGCATCATAAACAGTATCAGAAATCGCGACAACATCTAGGAGAACCCTCTCCACCGTAGCTGGAGAACCAGCAGAGGCAGAATACAAAGTATAAAAATCCGTTCCCGGATCATTTGGAAGAGACTCAGCAAAGATACCTTCAGAAGGTAATGATACATTCGATGGTATAGATTCATTAACATCGCCCTTTAAGTTCGAGGTATGAGCTTTCCCTAGCAGCTTTTTAGCTGCAAATTGAGTTGATGTTAAATTGGTTTTTCCTGTGCTCATTTTTTACCTAGTAAGTTATTTCTATTCTAGACAGATAGCCCGTCCAGTCCTTATGTGCTGAAATTTTAACAATAAAATATTGGTCGTCACGAATTTGACTTTGTTGCAGCTGTATTCCTATTGCTGCTCCTCCGTCGGCATCTTGATCAAGTCCACTTCCTCCGCCACTGTAGATACCCACGCCATCAGATGTTGGTTGGACTCCTGCGGAATATGGCTTTACACAATCACTCCATGCGGTTGAAGTATCATCCAAGCCACTGAAACTAGGGTCGTACGGAACTTTAAGTTCAACATTTATGTTTTTATTCGCCCCAAGCGTTCCTGTATAAAAAGCACCAGATTTGGAAACTATTGTGGCATCTCCGTGTACTGTGACAGTAAAGGTTGCTTTTGATAGTCCCGTTTCATTTCTGAAGTACCTGTAGATAGTTCTCACATCATTAGAGACTGTAGAATAATTTGGATTACCAGAAGGTGCTTGTAAAGACCCACCATCAGCAACATTTCTCGTATCACCGGAATCTCCTATATTTAATGGAGATAGTATATACCCGTTAACAGTTACTAATCCATCAGCATGTTCTGGGTACGTTCCCGTATCATTGACAGAATAAGTGGAGTCCCAAGAGTTTCCACTGTTAGTTACTGCTGCTTGATTAGCATAGTTTCCGGAAACGATACGATAATCTTCAGTATTAAAATACTCATCTGTATTGAGGTTTGTGCTTCCGATAGAACCAGAATAAACCATAAAAGAGTTCTTGGATAAAGTAGTTGTGGATAAATTGCTCTTAAGAGGGTGTAAAACTTGTGAATCAACTGATACATTGTAGGAGGTGAATAAGCTAAGATCGTCTGAAATTGATGTTAAAGAATCAAATAATACAGTTCCTGTGACTTGTAAGTCTTGTTGTTCACAATTTGCAGAATTATTTAGACTTGGCAGATCTGCTGAGGAAACTGCTGAATCAAATGTGCTTACTCCTGTTCCTGCCATTCTTATGTTAGAAATTGAACAATTCGTGGTCGTTGGAAACGAAACTGCGGTTCCATTTTGGTAAACATTTCTATAGACATTAGAAGCTGCATAAGTGTAGCTGCCGCTAGGTCTTGATGCAAAATAAGCAATTCCGGATTGGTAATAAGTTGTCGGATGGTTGAAGTTTGAAATTGAGACTGAACTATCTGCAAGTGCATTAGAATCATTATCTACAACCCACTGTACATAATTGGTGACCTGATCAACTCCGCTAATTCTGTGGAGGACCCTCATATGGTTCCATCCAATGTTCTGATCAGTAGCTGCGATTTGATAGTTACCAGTTCTGTATGGCTTGCTATAATCTGGGATTGAATCTGTTGTTGTTGAGAAACTAACTGCTGAAACACTAAGCTGTGATCCATTGCCATTTGCACTGGATGTTGCATCGAGTGTTGTGACAAGTGACATTTCGTGTATTTCTGAACCGTTTACCTCTAGGACTAATGAACCAGCATATGCATTTTTAAATGAATTAGCAGAGTAATTAGATCCATTCGAACCCACATCTTCATTAAGTTGTCCGTCTACTGTGCCTCTGTTAGAGAATACGCCCCTAAGATCTGCTGAATCGTACTGAAAAATACCATTGGAATTCACATCAGATAGAGAAATAGCAGAACCAGTAGCAACGCTATACCCAGAAATGTCATTTGATGTTCCAAAAGAAAGCTTGGCGGTTGTTCCAATGTCGTTTACATCAACATCATCAAGTACAGGAGCCTCAGTAGGAGCCGAAGCATCAGATGCTCCTAGCTGGAAGGTAAGGTCATCAATGTATCCACCCCAATCTGCTCGAGCGGTTATTTTTAATACAACATATTCTCCGTTCGCGACAGCAGCGGTTCCAAATGTTATGCAATGAACTCCTTGGACAGTGGATGTGGATTGTATGTTCGCATTATCATCTGCTCCATTTACCAAGGCACCATCGCCATCAGCCACACTGCCGTACACAAAGTTTTTACCGGCATGTAAAAATCCAGTCTGATCGGGCAACTTTATGTGAATATCAATGTCATTGGCATCTGCTATAGGATCTTCTCTAACATTTGAAAGACTCTTGTTCATACTGATCTTCAGGTCACTAACAGAAGCACCAGATGTGTTCTGTATCTTTCTATAAAATGTTCTATAACCAGCAACACCAGAGTAATTTGGCTGGCCTGTCTCAACATTAGCTAAAGAAGAAAAGTTTCCANTTGCCGCCACTGCGCTGGATTTTGGGCTGTAGAGTCTTCGGTTATAAAAGAGAAGACCATCTTCATGCCCAGAAGCACCAGAAGAGGTCATGTGATTTTGTGAGTTCCAAGTAGCTGCACCAGCAGTTACGGCTGCTTGATTTGCATATGAACCAGAGGTTATTCTAAAATTTTCATCTTCAAATGTTTCTGATAGATTTGAATTAGCATCAGAAGCACCATCAATTAACATACCTGTTATAGAAACAGACCCTGCATTTGATAGATTGCTCTTTAATGGGTGAGTAGCGGATAAATCTGCTTGTATTGTTCCATTTAAAAGATAATTTGAATCGTATATCACACTTGCCGTGATGGGAAGTATTTTCGTTTCGTCCTCTCCAACGCCCAATGTGCTAACAGATTGTGCTGCTGGGGTTGAGGCATTCGTTGTGGAAAAAGTTATTGTATTTGAAGTTGACGGGTAAACATTTCTATACATGTTTGCGATGTCTGCTTTATAGCTTGCTGTCAATCCTGTGTTATATTGAACACCTGAGACATACTTAGAACCAGTCAGAGTAATGTTCTCGATTCTAGAATTTGAAACAGATAATGCTTGTGCTGCTCCGTCGGGATCATTAATCCATTCTATGTAGTTAGAATCGAAATCAGTAGAGCCATAAGTGTGTATGACCCTCAGATAGTTCCATCCTTTCTTTTGATCATCTGCTTCGATTTTATACTTGGCAGTTCTATATTTGAAAATGATCCACTCTGCTCCATTGCCATCAATTGAAGATGAGGCGATTGAAACGCTCAAAAAACCAGAGCCGCTTGTGTATGAAGTTGCCGAACCAGTTGCAGGTTGTCCGGCTCCTGTGAAGCTATTAAGCACTACGGAATGGATAACTGTTCCGTTTAATTCCAGCTTCAGAGTTCCGGAATCTCCATTACCAAATGCACCAGAGGCATATGTTAGGTTGCTATTTGTATAATTTGGTGCTACATCATAATTGATAAATCCTGTCAGCTCTTGTGCATTGTATACGCCCAATCTAAAGCTAGAACCACTGGTTTCTGATGAGTAGGCGTTGTTTCTAGAGATCGCCGCAAAACCAGCATTTGTTGAAGAAGCAGTATAATCAGTAATTATATTTGATCCATCAAAAGATAGCTTGGCAGATACACCAGCTGATTGGTCATAGTTTATCGAGCGAACATTTGGAGCTGGTGTGGGCGCAATGATCTTCAGTACTTCATTAAATCTGTCAACTGTTGTTCCAACATAAGTAGCAGCTGTAAAGTCTGTGAATAAACCATCAGTATAACTTCCATCTTCGGCTGGGCCAATCAGTGCATTCGCATCACCAGAACCAACATCTTCCCACGTTCCAGCACTATTTTTAAACTGCAGTGTTCCACTATTGTCTCTCATACCATAGCCATCAGAGCCTGTTATACCTCCAAAGTTTAAGTATTTTGATGCACCTAGGGCCGCTCCATCTTTCATGTAGAGAGCAGCACCTGTGACCTCTAATCTATAAGAAGAGGTTGAATAACCAAGCATAACTGAACCAGATTCATTTCTTGCAGATGCAGTTAAAGCATTAGTCTTATAATAGTTTGTATAGCCATCAGCCTTTTGCCCCCATCGTATGTATCTATCGTCGTGAATGTAAACATCACCCCAACGAGTATTCGGGTGACCCAAGGTCATGTCTTGTGCAGCGAAGCTGCCACCACTAACCGATGTGAGGTTTATCGGAAAAGGGTAAATTGAACCATACACGCCAATGCCGCGATTAACTCCGTATCGGTTATCTTGCCCAGCGTTCGCCCAGCTACCTACTAAAAGAGTATTAAATACATCTGCTGCATAATTGTCATTGTTTGCATCGTACAGTGGACTGGTGTTATGGATAATTGGATACTTGGATCCTGATTCGTTTGTTAAAGAAGAGCTATAAACCGAGTGATACTTATAATCTTTATCTATGTTCGCCTCTAGAGTGCCGATTCTAAATAAAGTAGAATGCCTTCGAAGGTCCGTGTCTGCAATTAAATGAACTGCATCATAATTGCTCAATGTGTATTCACTAGCAGAACCAGTATTTGATCCGGTCAATACCGGTATCTCTGCTCTAAATTGAATTTGCCCAGTTCTATACCTTGAATTTGAATGTTTCCTGTTTAAAAAGAAGATGTGTTCTGATGCTGGGACATCGTTCAAGTTTCTTAGGTCAATAGCAGGGTTTGAAAAAGGAAGAGCATTCTTATTACTCATTATTATTTCTGGTGCGGGTTCTGTTGTCGGGCTTCCACTTGTTCCATCTGAACCTGTGAGCGAAGACATAACAATTCGACCGGCACCTTCTAAAAACAATCCATGATTATCGTACGATGATGAAATGATAACCGATCCGACGAATTTACCATCTTGAATGGTTAGTTCGCTCTCTGGTGCGACATCATCATCCAAATCTGTTCTTGGAAACTTTAATGGGGCAAATATATTAATAGGAGATGCACCAAAGATTCCACCCTGCAAAGATACTGGATCGTTAAAAACAGCGGAACCAGAAACTACAAGGGCTGGGTTTCTTGCTCTCACAAAACTCACGTCGGCTGGGTCGGCTGCGTTCAACAAGCCCCTATGTACGGCATTAGATGATGTTAGGTAAGTTGATCCGCTAAGATAAATCAAAGCAGAGTCAGAAGCACCAGTTACGAATGTTGTTCCGACAAGAGTATGAATGTCGTCTGTTGAATCTCCAAATGAAGTAGATCCTGTGGAGGAAATGTTGACAATATTTCTGTTTGTAACATCAACAATTAGCTCATTAGCATAGATTGAACCAGATACTTGCAAAGATCCGCTTAGAGTCAAGGTGTCTAATGACTCATCGTAGACAAGCTTTTGTGAACCAGAGAGCGCCCCTGCTCCGTCGTTATATTGTACAGAACCAGTCTGGCCTTTAGCTAACTTGCCCTTTACATTTGCCCATCCAATCGCCATTACTCATCTACCCCTGATCCTGTGTGTTGATGCATTTTACTAACTGAAATATTAGTCAGATCTGCGGACAAACTAAAGTCGCAATCTCCGCCAACAGCTGAGAGGTATATCTCTTTGGTCTTGACGTTCATGTCTAGTTCTTCATTTGTTGATTCGAGATTCCAATAGTGTCTGTTATTTGCAACATTTGGAAGCGATCCGGTGGATCTGAAATGTGCTCTTAAGCTACCTGTTAGGGTGCTACTGTAGTTTCTGGTGGTGAAGGCTGTGTCGCCGTCACTATAGGCATATGCTGGTCCGAAGTGTGCAGTGCCTATCGTATCGTGTATTTTGTTCAATTCATCTCTTGGGTCATCTCCAAATGTCCAAAGGTGCTCTAAGAACCCTGCTTTTGGATGTGCCTTAATATTATAAAGGCTACCACTATTGTGCAGTTGGTTGATTTCATCAACGGTCATGCCGGTTCTAAAAAAGGCTACCTCTGTGTACTTTCCTCGTCTAAAGTTATTTGCCGAGTCATCACTTAACTGTATCGCATCAAAAGATCTAACACTATCAACATCAGAGGCACCTTTTGTAAAAACATTTGTATTATCAAGATGAACAATATAAGAAGTTGATCCATCTGTGCTGATAGTAAATGTTCTATAAGCCCAGTCGTTAGCGTCTAGTTGAAAATCAAAAGAACCATTAACAATGGCAGAGCCATCAACATTCTGTGCTTGAAAGGTTAGTTTTTCATTAGAATATTTAAAAAGTGCCCTTGCACCTTGTACGTTTGAACCAGCTTCCCAAGTAGAGAGAATGTAGTTGTTTGAGGAATCGCTAGTACCAGTGGCCTCATCTCCTTGTATTCTCATCATGATTGTGTATGCACCACCATCTGGTACGGTAACTGAGGCGCTCATAGCTGCTCGGGCTATAAAGTTTAAAGCACTACTTCTTGGGTTTTTGTATTTCACAGAAATATTGTTGGTTATATTTGGGAACTCAACTTTGAGTTCAGTATCAGCCGGTATTGTAGAAGCTGTAATGTAGGGTTTACCAGCAACCTGATAAGACCCTACATTTCTCAATCCCGCTGTATATTTAAAATCACTGCTCATCTCTACTCCGTTATACCACTACCAGTTAGATTAAACATGCGACTAGCTGGAATGTGTGTTAACGAAGCGTATAAAGTGTATGTAGTTCCTGTGGCTGAGCCTGTAAGAAAAACTTCTTTGCACTTCACTTTAAAAGTATGCTGTTCACCAGCGGCAATTTTAAATCTATTGTTTTCTGTGCTTCCTGTGTGGAAGAATACATACAAATCTTGAGAACCATGTCTATTCAAGACAACAAGCTCTTTTGTAACTTCTGGGAAGCTTAAATCTGTCCGAGCAACCGCAGTTGAGCCGGTAGCACAAAATGGCCGACCAGCAACTTGATAGGAACCTACATTATAAAGTCCGACTCCGTATATATTATTAGACATTAAACTCCCCCCAAGCCATCAAAAGAATACATTCTACCAACTGGTATGTTTGTAACCTCAGCAAAAATCTGAACCCCTGTCTGTGATGAGGCAGATATATAAAGGAGTGTACATTTGACATCTAAATCAATTTTCGTATTAGATGGAAGAATCAACTTATTGACAGAAGAACCAGAAAAATAAAGATAAGCATCATTTGATCCGGTATTCTGTACCAATATTCTTTTCGTCACATAAGGAAAGCTAAATTGCTTTTCCTCATCAGTTAACGCAGAGGCGGTCAAATAAGGAGACCCCGCTACTTGATAGGAACCAACGTTCCGTATACCTACACTATAAATGTTATTAGCCATGTTTAATCCAAAATACTAAATAAATAGTTTATTTCCTCTGTTTTGCTAGTTGTTTCTTGTGACGACGTATTGCGCGTGCCTTTGCTCTCCGTTTCTTTTCAGAAGGTTTTGTGAAGTGCCTTCTATCCTTGGCTTCATCAATTATGCCAAGTTTTTTACATTTTTTGATAAATCTCTTGATAACTCTTTCTATGTTATCCTTTCTTCTGACTTTTACTGAATAATTTGTACCCATTATTTACCTGCCATCTTTGACCAAATAGCCGAGGACTTACCCATAACTGTGCTGATGTCAATACCAGCGTCCTTGGGATCCGTGTCTGCTAAGGGTCCGTGTTTTGTTTCTGTTTGAGCAGGTGCAGGAGTAGTTCCTTCAAAAAGATTAATGCCGTTATAGGCATCGGCCCCAACGGCTTCCATTATCTTTTTTCTTTTTTCTTGAAGCCTTTCTCTTGCTTGATCATCTGTTTCATACTGTGGCTTTTGTTTTGTTGGGAACGTTTGTTTGGCCTCTACAATTGGTTGACCCATTCCCTTAACCACTTCCGAAACAACAGAAGAAAGAGCACCTTCCTCAAAAATTACTTCTCGGATACACTCTTTAATCAATGGTTTTAAAACTTGCTTTAATTCTTGCTTATTCATTAGTCCCTCAGAATCTTATTAAATAGGTTATCAATTTGGTTTTCTTTGTTTTCTCTCATCTTGACCTTGAAGGCATCGGAGCCAAACATTTCTTTTTTATCATCCGGATATACAAACGCATTAGGGGTTGACGGTTCTGAGACGATGTCAAAGCAAATTAATTGGAAATCTTCATTAACTGTTATAATTCCATCATATCCTTCGTTTACAGATCCAAGTCCTCGCGAAGAGATACCCAGCTTTACGCCGGCATTAATTAAATCCTTAAGAATACGACCAGAGGGGGTATCAAGAACTTTGATTTTGCCCATTACATCATCACCGTTCCACCAGCACTCTACAATTATGTGTGAAACATTCTTAAGATTAATTACTGAATCTTCTGGGTGGTCCAATTCACCGGTGGCTCTATTGTCGGCCACTACTCTTTGATAGTTTTTAATTTCTTTCTCGAGAACTGGTCTTGGATAGACTCGTCCATTACCATTCTTCTTACCAGCAGTTTGAATGCGACCGGTAAGATAGACGACGCCTTCTTCAACGACTTCTCGTTTTTGTCTTTCGCTAAGCATGTCTAGGCAGCGTCCGTTTGGACATAGCTCAAAAAATTCTGTTAATAATTGTTTACTCATTTAAATCTCCAAATATACGGGCGCTACCCGCTTGAGTCAGCTTCCTGAACAGCAACGACGAACTGGTTGTAACATCCATTTTTTCATCATAACTTACTCCTTTGTGTTGTTGAGCATTCACAAGTTGTTTTGTTTCCTTGAATCTTTAAACCTTCATCGTTAAGTATCATAGATAAAAAATACGAAGTACCCGAAGAAATCCAGCCGCAAACAAACATGTTGCCTATATTATAATCAAATGTAAATAGTTCTGTAAATCCGTTTATGAAGAACAAAAACATCCCAACCCAAAAGCCCATACACATTGAACAATTGGCCATGTATCCAATAAGACCCCACTGATCTCTATTGGGTCTTATCTTTTCAAAGACTTTCGAATAGACCAAAATTTGTGTTAATCCATAAGCTGCCAAGACAAACCAAATTAAATCAGAATTTATTTCAATAAGATTTACAGTCATTAGTATGTAAATCGTCCATAGAAATATGGAGAAAACAATCCTTTTTGATTGATGGAACCTTTTTCGTCTTGATGAGGAACTTCGCCAAGCTCGGTTGAATGCTCTGCATCTGGGTCAAGAAAGGCATCATTCATCATTTCGTCATGCCCCTTTACTGCTTCTGTGTACGGTTTTTCTGCTTGGAGCCATTGGTAGACTTGATAAATTGTCATTTTAATTGGATCACGATCAGAAGAATTTTGTATCTTTCCCTCTAAAGATCCATACACATTGCCTCCTTGTATGGAGTCATATTCTATAATGCCGGCAACTTTCAAATGCTCCATCAGACGAGCTTCTGCTCCGTAGACTATTTCGGACATCAAGTCCTTGGCAAAAGCAACAACTTTTTTCTTATCCTTCATTATAACAATATCGATCTCTTTATGCTCAAAGATCATCAGGTCTCCGTTAAGAGCGCGTCTCATATTCATCTCAAGCTCTATCGTTTCTTTATTTGGATTTACTATTCGCACTCCAACGGTTGGCACAACATCTATGTCGGTAGTTGTATCTATTTCATTTCCAAAGTCTGAGGGTGTTATTGTTATTTTCATTTTTTGATCTCCGCAATCAAATCTTGAATGTAAAACACTTCTTTAACAATCTGTTCTGTTAAGGGAACATTCGCATATGACTCTAGCTTTGTTTTAATTTCCTGAAGTCTGTCCGTATACGGAGAATCTGTTAATGAGTCAATCTCTTCTTTAATTCTTCCCAACTCTTCATTCATAAACGCTTTAAGTCCCAATCCATTATCTGAAAACGATGTAATATAATTGGTCAACAGGCTTCTTTGTTCGTTGCGCAAAGTGTGTTGATACGTTTCATTGAACTTGTTAACAAATGTATTATAAGTGAGCTTATCCAAGTGAAGCATTTTGTCTTCTTTTAGTTCTTTTTCTTCAACCATTACAAGTATTTTCACCTTGTCTTCTAGCATTAGTCTATTCTTAGCAGCAACAGAAGAGGAGTTGAAAAATTGCCCAATTGTCGCAAGATTACGATAGTTCTGCACAAAGTTTCCAAAAACATCAGAACCAAGTGTTTCATTTATTTGTTTAATAAGAATAGTCTGTTGATTGAAGATTTCTTTTCGATCTAACGATTCCCAATCTTTTTTAACTTCAACAATAAATCTTGCAGCAAAATCTGTTTTTAAATTTTTAGTTTCCAAGAGCTGCTTGTAGGTCTGGAGATCGTTATATAGTGGCGTACCTTTTGCAAAGTTCTCTTTAATGATGCTTATTATAGCATCTTTTTTAACCTCATCTTTACGTACAATGGCTCTTGTTGTCTCTTTGATTAGACATTCGTAAAGAAAAGCGGTATTTCTTTTCTTATTGTGTTTCATGTTTTTTGTCCTTGTTAAATAATCCTGCTAACAGAGATTGAACCTCTGCGTTTGTTTTAAATAGCTTCTCTTCATCCAATGCGTCATGTTTTTCTTTTGCCTCAACCATACCCCTTGCAATTGAGTCTAGTCCTCCAAAACCAGTTTTACCAGCCCATGTGGTTCTGTCTGTTCCGGTTTCTGGTGTAGCTAGGCTTTTATAATTTTTAATTCTTCCGCCCTTGTCATAAGAACGTTGATGTCTCTTATAAGGGCCTCTCTTTCCGTCGTCTCTCTTGGCTGCTGGCTCTGCCAAAAGATCCTCATCAGGGGCTTCTTCGGTTTCTGGTGCTTCGAAATCATCAGTTAAATCCCCAAGGTCCTCATCTCCGCCTCGATCTCCGCCCAAATCTCCGAGACCACCAGAATCTTCCGGTGGAGCTTCGCCATTAGCAGCGGATTCAAGCTTAGCAGCATATTTCTTATCAAAATACATTTCTCGTTGGTTTCTAAGGAACTCGTCTTCCGACATTCCCAGAAGGTGTTCTGATACCCATCTTTTTGAGAAATACCCTTCTGTTGCGGAAGCTGCGATGTCAAACCTAGCCTTCCAGTGTTCAATTTCTTGCAACTCAGCAATCTTTGAAGGATTATTTAACTGTAGTTTAAAAGACAGTAAATCATCATCACGATAGCCCAAAGTGTAAAGATGTATTATTCCAACCTTTTCTAGCTCTGAGATGATAACTCTTTGAAGCCTTTGAATGGTTCTGGCGAAGCGAATGTCTTTCTGTGCAAGAGTAGCCTTGTCTTCTGATGCTCCGTCGCCCATGGTAAGGTATGATTGCGGAATTTTAAGTGCTGCGAAGAGTTTGTCTCTAAGATATTTAACATCGTCTATCTGCCCTGTGAACTGGCCACCTGCGAGATTCTGTATGTCCGTCGCAGTTTGTCCTCTTACAGGGATATAGTAATCCTCTTCAATTGACAGAGGGTTGTAACGCAAATCTACCTTACCAGTTGTAGGATCAACCACTTGGTGACGCTTCATTTGGGTCATGACTTTTTGCATGTATTGTTCTACATCTTGTGGGGGTATCCCTCCAACATCGATCTTAAATACACGACGTTCGGGTGCACGAACAATACGATAAGCCATCATTGCATCTTCTAATAGAATCAGTTGTCGATAAATACGCCTAGAAGCCTCTAATACTGAGGTTCCGTACGGAGCATGCTTGTCGTTTCCTAGAATACGAAAGTGTGCGATCTGCCAATTTTCCAAAGTAAGACCGGCTGTATTCCATTGAAATTGAACATAGTTGGCATTGGTTTCGTCCTCGCCTTCAAGTCTCTCTATTTCCTGTGGAGGTAGGCCGATGGCGTTTCTAATACCCAGATTTTCATCAATGTCTAAATAGAGAAAGAAATCTCCATACTTACACATAGTACGCGACCATCCAAATAGATTGTGCTCGATGTTTAAGATATTGTGATAAAGATTTGCAAGTACATGCTTGATTTCTTCATTTGCACACTTAACGCGAAGCATCGGGCGTATTTCCGTATGTGTTGTCATCTCATCTGCGTAGATATCTAGTGATGAAGCAATTTCCGGTACGTATTCCATTTCATCAAAGTCTATGTATCTCTCAGCTCGATTTCTGTTTGAGATCATGTTTAGAGTTATTGAGTTTATGGGGTTGTTTTCCCACTTCTTGAATTGCCGACCAGAGGTGGACTTGAAGTTGCTAGAATACATGTCAAGATGCTTCCGACGTAACTGTCGTCCTGTCTGTGTTCTTCTTTGTGTAATCGGGCCGGAAAATAATCTTGTTAAAGATTTAAAAAGTCCGGATTCCGGATTATAAGGTGATTTTTTGTTTTTGGCCATAAGAGTTCCTTTCCTTTGTAAATAGTTGTATTATAGCATAAAAAGATGCTTTTGTCAACTAGCCTTTAAAAATCCAAGGGAAATCTTTAACGATCTCTATTTCTTTTTCATACTTTTCATCAAAGGTTTCTCTTTTATCATACTCTTTCATTCCTTTGATAGCCGTATTTAATGTTTTTGAAGAGCAATACATAGAGTCAAGCATGGCCTTTTGATATTGAACTTCCTTCTGTGAGACCTCTAAAGCAGTATCTCTAACCCAACAAGCAATTGCCAAAGACATTATTAAATCATCATGATAGCTTCTCATTGCCTGCGGCTTCCCATTATTCCAAATGAATGTCTTAACCTCTGAGAATAGCCTTTGAGACCTCGGTCTTATTAGCTTATTTCTTATGTATTCTTCGAGCTTAGCCACAATAAGAGGTCTTGTTTTTGATGAAGTGGTAAAGCCCATAACCGCTTGGTCGTTGTATTCTCCCTCAACAGGGTCTACATATTTATGTGTCGATTTGATCGAATAATAAAGATTGGGATAATCTAAGTCGCGAAGCTTTTCTAAAACAGAAATACCAATACCAACATTCTCAACAACCAACAAACAAGTGCCGTATTCTCTTCCAGCATCATTCAGAATCCTTGAATAGTGGTCTAAGCTTGGCTTACCCTGATACTCGGCTGCGATTTGCATCGTATCTGTTCTCAACACATGAAAAACAGAAGAGTCAGCACCATCTCCCCGAGCAACATCTGCCACTAAAAGATAAGGCGCTCCTTCTTGATACTTTTCCCAAATCCAAAGGTTACGATCAAAACCAGTTCTATACTGTGGTTCTTCTATAAGATTAATGAGCCATCCAATGTCATCTGGATGAATCACAGTATCACCAGACGTATTGAAATTGCATTCAAGCTCTTGAGCGATCTGTCGTCTGGACATATTCTTTGTTTCTTTGCTGAACCATGCTTGATCTCTCTCCGGATGTACATTCCATGGGAGCTTTACCGGATGAAATTCATTATCACCACTCTCGGCATCAACATAAGTTCTGTGGAACCAGTTTCCAACACCCAGAGGTGTCGACAAGGCAATACAACGACCACCAGTCGACAGAGTGGGATAGAGTCCTGCCCAGAGGTCATCAAGCCCTTCAACGTGTGCTGCCTCGTCTATAATGAGCAAAGATAGAGCTTCCGAACGACCAGCGTCTGCTGATGTTCCCACTGCTTTGATGGTTGAACCATTTGATAATTCAAAAGATGTTCTGTTATCAATGCTGATCTTCGCGACTTGCATCCAAGGCGGGAGGTTCTTCATAACCTGCTTTACTTTTTTAACCAAGTTGGCTGCTGTTGAGAACTTTGTGGCCATTACGAGAATATTCTTCTCTTTGTGAAATAGCATAAACCAAACAGCATAAGCAGCCGAAATCGTTGAGATTCCAAGCTGCCTGCCTTTTAAAATAACATTAAAACGATAATCGTTAAAGTCATTTATTAGATCGTCCTGATACGGGTAAGTATTAAAAGGGATAAGACCCTTAAGTGGGTGTGAAATCCTACAATAATTATTAATAAAATATGTTGGATCTTTTCCCGACTTAACGATCTCTTTTACGATCTCTTGCTTTGTTAACTTAAGAGTCATGTGCCCCTATGCTTAGTACCCTTCGGCGCCCATTACTCTGAACATATCCGCAATCATTGCTCTGAGCATTTCGTCCGGCACATCTGTGTACTTCTCAGAAAGCTGAGCCACAGCCTCTTCAAAGTCAGGAGCATCGGGGTCAGCGCCGATTTCTTCTGGGTCTACGGACGGCTTTTCGTCTCTTGGTTCAATAGCACCCAATGGCCCAATGTCGTATGCTTCGTTTGTAACTGCTTCAAGCTCTTCTTTGATGATTTGCTTAAGTGTTTCTCTTGTTAATTTCATTTCGACTGTCTCCTTATTTACGTGTGTCGTTGCTCGGTCTTTTGTCCGAAAATTGAGATAAAAACTTTCTTGTTGTCTCTCTAGTCTTATCGATAGAAGGTTCCAAAATAGGCAAGGATTCTACACCAGAGATTGTATAATGCTGGTATGCTTGTACGAACGAGCGAACTCGTGATGTTGACTGTACAAGAATCTGTGGTTCGCCTTTTGACTTTAAAGTAACTGATTTACCAGTAATCGCTCTATATTCTTTTTGCAAGAAGTTCTTAATTTCATTAAGTTGTTGTTCCATCATTGATTCGAAGTCATTGGCATAAACCTCGCGAAGTTGAACATCAGCTTGATACTTAATACAAATTGAATCTCCGGAAAAACTCACAGAGAAGCCATCCATAACACGAGAGTCAATAATAGGACAACCCTCTTCTCTTTTAAGACCAACGGCCTTGGCCTCTCCATCTCTTACGAACCTTTCATCGTGGGCTCCATCATATACATTAGCAGCCGCTTGAGCTAATCCTTGAATAATTTCTAGTGTTGTTGAACTCATTTATTTGGTCTCCATCCTTTTTTCCATCGTTCCTCACGATCTTCAACCCATTGTATGTAACACTTCTCACAACAATCAAACTTGGACATGTAAACGTCATCAT
>JGI25133J35611_10000624_pt1 | contig 19481 bp, 41 predicted proteins | sample ETNvirenome_6_85_FD_35611 | JGI IMG/M metagenome (IMG submission 35611) | reverse complement strand
GTTCCTCCAAAGGGTGCGCCTAAGCATAAGCCTGATAAACTGACGGATGGACGGTGCGGTAAAGCGCCGCCAGCCAGATGCCCAGACTGCGATGTTGCTGTCTGCTCTCGCGCAACCCGCTGCCGTTCGTGCGCCGCCGTCGTGCGCGAAGGCGGTGGGAAGATCAACTGGCCAAGCAATGACGAGCTATTGAGTGATGTTAAAGAGCGGAACTATACGCAAGTGGCTAAGCAACTTGGTGTTAGTGATAATGCTATTCGTAAGCGCCTGCGCAGGGCTGGCTTACTTTAAGATGGTGGGACTGGTGGGATTTGAACCCACATGGTCTAAGACCGGCAGATTTTAAGTCTGCTGCGTATGCCGATTCCGCCACAATCCCGTTTAAATGCAAAAGAAGACGTACACAAACGCGCATAGCCCGTAAATGATGAGGCGCTTTTCTTGAATGGTTGCTGTTAGCATTGGCGAAGCCTCTCTGAGCGAAGCGAAGTGATGGTTAGTTTCCTTGGGTTAATTGTAGCACAAGCGGCGTTGGTTGTCAAGCATTATTTATCGCGGTATTGCGGGGAAAAGCGGACAAATGCTGTCCTATGCGGTAGAAATGCGGGCTTGTTGGTTGCGTTTGGTTTGTGGGGGTATACTAGATCCCTCCCGCATTCCACCGCACATCCCCCGCAGCACTCTCAACCCCATCAATAAAAGTCTTCGCTCTCAGGAGCCTGTACAGCACATTCCACCATTTACCACTACATCCCACTACAACCCACTTTCTGTTTACATCTCATCCACAAATCAACAAAATAACCCACAAATGTACATAATCAATAAAACACTTATCTTACCTCTCATCTATCTCTCACTAGGCGGAGTCTTCCAAGCAACAGAATCATAATACATTCGCAGCATACTTGCAAGAGTGTACAGAACATCAGCTTTTGATTGATCATTGTGTACAGAGCAAGACCTTGCCTTAGACAACATGTCCCTGTGAATACTATGGAAGTGTTGTACATCTGTGATCACCATACCATCTAAGGCTTTGGCGTGTTGATCGGAGATACCTAGGTTACGTGCTTGTTGATACTTGACTGTGATTTCCATGTCTATGTCTACTACCTTATTTCTTTTGTTGTCTCGGGGATATGTCATTCATCATCCCCATCATCGCAGTCTTTTGATTTTGCTCTTCTACTCTTGATCTTGACCAGTATGACCAGTAACCAGCTTGAACTTTGTCTTGTTTCCGTTAGATGTGATCTTAGCCACTTTGCCGTCAGGAGTGAGCAGGCTACAAATCCAATATTGCCCGTACTCTTTGAGGATCTCCGGGCGGCGTACAAGGGGCTCGCAGCTCAAACAAACGAACACATCACCATCGGTATATCTGCGGGGGGACTTCCCGATAATATGCGTGCTTCGTAGGTACCCTGTTCCATCCATAACCATCGTATTCTCAAACTTGTTTTTGGCTATCCTCTGGAGCATGTACATTCTACCCTTTACCATCCATGGCTTGTGCTTCTTCATATCTTTCATCTTATTCTTGTTTCTGTGTTCTCGGGCTTGTCTCGGTTGCTCGGTTGCTCAGTTCAGGCAGACGTTAAAGGCGATTCGTACATCATAGCCTTGGGCGCGCCAGTTCTTAAATGCGATCAGGGCTCGCTCTACGGAGTTAAAGACTTCAAAGAGGACGCCATTGATGTATAGGTTGTGCTCGTTCATTGCGTTTATTGCTCCTTGTGCTCGTATAACGGATCTCAAGCGGAAAACTTTAGGACAGAGCGGAAAAAATGGTGCGGAAGATGTAGAACGAAGCGTAGAAGGCGAGGTAACCGATAGCTCCAAGCCAAATTGCGCTCGCTGTGCTCTTGATAATGCCCTTCATTTTGCGGTTGCCTTTGCCATTTTCTTGGCACGACGATTTGTCTTCAGCCATCGTTCCTCAATGATATAGGTGGTGGCTGAGCCAACGGGCAGAACCTTGTAACAGCGGGTGCCCTTGGCAGCGTTGATCACAGGCAGTCCATCATTTTGGATGACGACCATCGCCTTATTGTAAAGGCGGACGTGGACACCTCTCATGTTGTGGATTCCTGCGCCGCCGGTCACCATAGCACCCACAGGAAATTTAGGGGGAGCCTCATAGGCAGCAATAACTTTCTGAGCATACTTGTTCTCAACGATCTTGGCGTATTCTCGCTGGGTGGGCACAAAGCCGGGCTCATCCAGCACGCGGCGAGAAAGAGCACTAAAATAGCCGGTTGTCCTGTAATAGCGGGCAGCGCGAACAGCGGCAAGGCGCAGGGTGGCGTCCGCCTTGTACCGCTCCTGCCACGTCTCTTTGGCTGCCATGGCTTCGTCGCTGTATTGTTCTTCCTTCTCCACGAAAACATCCATTTGTCGGTCTGTCAGTGGGCGGCCGCGGTTGATTTGGACCTTAAGGCTCTGGAGGAAATCAGCGTCCCAAGTGCCAACGGCGCGTGCCTTAATTCTTTCGATGCGGGCAAGAATGGAGGGACTCTCTTCTTTGCGGGCTACAATTGCATCAGCGGACCAGCGGTCTTCCAACTCGCGAACGATTCGGGCACGGCCGGGGGTTAGCTTTCCCTTGCGATTGTAGAAAGAAAGCAGCGACTCCACAAAGATGAGATCAGACGGATCCAGATCTGGGTTATCGATGAGGGCTTGGAGGCGGTCGCGGTATGTGATGCGTGGCATAGAATTCTCCTTCTTTATGCCCTTATTATACCTGTTCTCACCCCTGTTGTCAAGCGCAAGATGTCAGGTGTTTGTCAGGAGTTGTTAGACACCTGATACAAGTTCGAAGGCGGTATGACGACCCTTCACGCGGCTGCTCTTCTTCGTGGTCCACGAGCTAAGCGAGACAGGAGAGATAAATTGAACCTCAAACCCCCCGCCATTCTCGTCCCACATGAAATGATCAATGATGGTGCCCAAGGCGCCAGTGGGCAGATGGCGAACGAGACAACCGATGGTCATACGGCCAGCCATCATTCCGTCTCGCGTGCGAAGCCAACGATGGGACGCCCGGCTGCGGCATTGACCGATAGCGCGGACTGTTGATCGACTGCGGTTAGATATTCTTGCTGTGCGATGATCTTCATCTCATCCGCCCAATTGGCTGCGGCTTCGCAGATACCGCGAAAGTCATAGAGACGGGTGCCATCGTCGGCGGTGCGCGAGCATGCGAGTCCAGACAAGATCAGCATCTCGCAGGCGTTCGTGATGTCTTCGGTCAAGAGAGAGCCATCATCATCGCCAAGCTCGATCATACGCTGGGCGAGATCGTTGGTGCTGGCTGCGCCGGATTCAAAGAGGATTTGTGAAATCACAGCTTCGCGGGAAGTAAGCAGGATGCCGTTATAATTTTGGACTTCGTTCTTTTTCATCAGGGTGCTCCTTGTGCTGATGTCTATAGTGTAACGCATTTTGTACCCTGCGTCAAGGGGAGAATGTCAAGAGAGTGTCAAGAGTTATTCTTTGCTGCCTCGGCCGCCAGTTCCTCCAATCCGCCAGCAACGTCGGCGAGGGTCATTGCACGGGTCTTAACTCGCTTGGTGCCTGCGCGGTCCAACTTGCCCCATCGGCGTGAATTCACAGGGTGCTCGCAAATATGGACGTTGGTGATACCCAACGCCTTCATCCGTCGCAACATCTCGCGGGTGGGCTTGATGGCGTCAGGCTTGGTGAGAACAGATTCATGACCGGTTGGGATACCGTTGTCGTCGATGCAAACGTGGGTGCGGCTGATGTAAAACTTCAAGTGTGAACTCCTTACTTGGTATAACCATTATACAGGATCTCACGGTCAATGTCAACCGCAAGATGTCAAGAGAATGTCAAGAGTTTAGTCAATAGCCACGATCCTCTCAGGGGTCTGGAAATATGGGCGGGCAGCGTGCTGCTTGGTTGTCATCCACATCCGTTGGCACTTGCTTGGGACAGGGCGGGGCGCGCACAGATCGGTCAGAATGATATGACCGTCGAAGTCGTGAGCATTCACATACTTTGTAGGCGCGTTAAAGCAGGTGCCTCCTTGCAGGACTCTTTCTGTCTTGCGGGTCTGCCCCTTCTTCCAGGTGTAAATCTTGCTCTCTGCTACCTCGGTGTCAAAAGGGATCACTGTGAACTCGGCGATCTCGGCGAGCTTGTTCAGCTCAGAAAAGAAAGCGGTGAGCATCGTATCATCGACGGATCCAGACTGGTCAATAGAGACAGCGATCTTAGCCTGACGACGTACACGCTTCCCGGGATGCACACGGGGGTATCTTTTGTTCAGCCGGCGAGGTGTCGAACGCTTATCAGCACGCTGGGAAGTGCGAACGAAGTACCGGAGCACCTTGCGCCAATCAACCTTGGTCGCGATGCGCTCAAGAATGTCCTGACGTACCGAATGCGAAACTGAGCCCCAGCTACGGGACTTTTCGGCCTCTTCGGCCGCCTTCCTAACGGCTTCCTTCAGACGCTCCTTGGCGATCTCTTGAGTGGTAGCATCACCCTCGCCAAATTGGTCGTGCTGGTCAAAGGAATCAGCGCCATCAAACGGGTCTCCGTTACCGGGACCTCCCTCGCCTTCGCCACCTTCACCGGGACCCTCTTCTTGCTCTTCTTGCATCTTCTTAAGGGCGGCAAGGTACCATTCGTAAGTCTTACAAGAAGGAAGATCGATAAATGGACCCTCACCTGGAATGACACCCTGCATGGGTTCGCCGGAAGGCATAATAGGACCAGGATCGTTAGCACTGGGGAGCTTGCCAGACATCTCAGGCAGCCCATTAATGGCGAGGTCCATCGCAATGTTGTCAATGCGCTTAAGTCCATCGACAGGCTTGCGTCCGGTAACGTGCTCGAAAATGATGTGATAGAACTCGTGCATCAAGACGCCAAGCTTATGCTCATCGGAAAGAAGGCTCATGAATTCAGGGTTGTACAGCAGTTCAAATTGTGCGGTGTCTGGGTTGATGCGTACGCCGGCCGTTGGCACGGCAGTCGTTGAGGTCTTGTCAATGCGGCGCGAAAGGGCAGCAAAAAACGGCTCCCGCATAAGCAGACGAGCGGTGTGCATGTTCAGGTTGAAGGGCTTGGCAGGAACGCTGGTAGCTTCGTTCTCGGTCTTGTTCTCGTCAGACATATAGTTTGCTCCTTAATACTGTTCTATTATAGCAGAGAGACGCTTGGATGTCAATGGTCAAATGTCAAGAGAATGTCAAGAGATCTTGTTGAATGATGCGCGGACGGCCAAGTCCTTCCACCACTCTTTTTTTCCGTTCACATATAGCAGATACTCGGCTCTCTTCTCAGACGTGGATCCATATGCGGTCTTGTTAAGCTCGCGGCATTCCAACACTATCGCGGGGGACCACTTACTGCGTAGCCATCCGTCGCCCAGTGTTGGAATGATAAGCTCACCGACCTGATACTTTGGGCTTCGCTTTCTCAACTATTCCTATTCCTCGACTTCCCCACCAAGGATCTCAACAAGGTGGTTGCTAACTCTCACTCCGTCGTTGGTCTCGGACTTGTGAAGGTTGATCACGTTGTCGATGTTCTCGGAATCGCCAAGAGCGGTCCAGAGCTTCATGGCTACCTCGGAGGGCAGCGTGATGAAGTACTCGGCAAGGTTCTTGATCTGATCCGCGCTCAAGGTCTCGGTGAACACCTTCGAAGCTTCGAACTTTTCAATCATTGCGGAGTGATCGTTGATACCCCATTGCTCAGTCTTGGAAAGATCACCGGCGTCAAGGATATCCTCGATCGTGACCTGCCACTCGTAACGCTCCACGAAATCGCGGAGAGACACAGCCGCCTCAAAGCCCAAGAAGGCTGTCGCGAGGTTGAAAAGGAGGTCGCGGTTGCCCTCTTCATCAAATACACCAGCAGGGGCAGCAGAGTCATTGAAGCGGACCCAGGAACGGCGAGAAGGGTAAACCTTGTTTGGCTCGAAGTCGCCAGCATGCTCCAGGTGCATACGGTTCATGTTCACGAAGTCCCACAGAATAGGGTTGACCTTGCCGGTCGACCACTTAAGCCAGTCCTCGGTGGATGGCTCGACATCAAACACGGTCCAGCGATCCAATTCGGCAGGGTCCATTTCGCCAACTTGGTACTGGGCACCGCTCTCGCCACCGTTGACAGCGGCAATAATCAGTGTCTCTGGGTGGAGGTTCCAACCGTTCAGCTTGCGGGAATCGGTCAACTCAAACAATCCTTGGCGCACCTCCATGGTGGCACGGTCAACTTCGTCAAGGAAAAGTACAACGGCTTCCTCGCAAGCGGTCACAAGCCAGTCGGGAGCGTTCCAGGTGGTAGCCTTGCGTCCGTTGATGGTCGTGTCGGCTGTGTCAGGCAGACCAAGAAGATCACCCTCTGTCATCTGCGAAGCGCGGCGCTCTACAACCGGAAGGTCGCGATCTGCGGCGATCTGATAGACCACTTGCGACTTGCCAACACCGTGGCGGCCGCGCAGCAGCACGGGCAGCTTGGCGTCAAGAATGTGAGGGACAGTGGTCATGAAAGTGGCGAAATCGACGGACATTTATGTTCTCCAGTGGAGTGGGTTGCTTCTCTATCTTACTTAGTAAGTATACCAGAAGAAAAGCAATGTGTCAAGGGTTTAATGTCAGAGATATGTTAAGAAGCTTGTCATTCAACTCAAGGCGGCCGCCCTTAGCTCGAATAGGCATTGATAGGCAGACTGAGAGACAGGCGAGCTTCTCCAACGAAGGTGCCCTTGACTGGCTCTCGCAGATATCGCCACATGCGGTCTTGACCAGGAGGGAGAGCTTCACGAATGGGTAGAACGCTGGAGGGTTCGAGGAAGTTGGCAGGGGGTTCTGCGAGTCTGCCAGAGCCAAGTACACGGTTGCGGTGGTTGCCGTCGGGTTGGTCGGCTTGCTTCTTCGCCAATGCTTGCGCAGTTCCGAGACTAAAAGGGACCATATATCTGCCCAGAGAGTTAGCGCTCGTTGTCACACTAAAGATATCAGGATCTTGCATCTCAGCGTCAATTCTTACAAAGTTCACGCTGCTCACAAGACCGATCGCGGGGTACTTGCCCCATGGCTTATCACCTGCGGGACCATAAGACCAACTATCTTGAATGACCAGAGAGCCAAGACCAACACCGGACTCTCTGTATTTCTTAAGCCAAGCCTTTCGCACCTCGATGGTGGCGGCAACATAGACCTTATAATCGTTCTTCATGTTCTTGCACGTGCGGCGAGTATGCCCANAANGNCGGCAGTAGCCACAGCGAGTGAGCCTCATTCGGGTCTTCTTCTGTTCCTCGGTCTTCTTGACAGGTTTGTTCGTTGCTGGGTCGATGCCGGAACGAGCGATAATTCTCTTGCGGATATTTTCGGATAGTCGGGTACGCATCGACGTTTGGTCAAGCTCTCCCTTTGCCGAATGCGCCTTGGCCGAGACAACATGGCTATCGTAGGTCCGACGCATCGCCTCCGTCAGCGATTTGCAAGTGCGAGAGTTGTGGCCGCGACATCCACAGTGTCCACAAGTAACGGTTCCATTCCAAGACATATCTTTCTACTCCTTATAGGGGATTCTTCTTTCTTTCCCCTTAATTATACTCGATCCCGGGCTTGAAGTCAAGGCTTGAATGTTAGAGGATTGTCAAGAGTCACTGACAACCACAAAATGCCCCCCAAATCGGCCGGAGCGATAGACCCCGGTGTGACACCAAACGACATCAATGAATTCTTCCATGTGGATCTTTTGGGTCGCTACAACGATGGCGATGTTTCCCAGCCGACTGCGAACAAGATCACCGACCTTCATGATACTATCTCCAAGTCACGCTCTGGGTACGTTGGCCAACCAAATCGGGGCTCTTCCGCACCCACCCACGCAACGCGGACGTACTTGCCACCAACCGTCTGCATCACAAGCCCGACGTGACCAGCGAAGCCTTGGCGGATGGCTCGCTTATTCTGCTTACCGCGAACGAGTTCGCCAGCACGGAACTTACTGGGTGGAGGCAACATGCTTTCGCAAACCTGCGTGATGTTGTCGCGGAAAGAGCCAGCAAAGTAGTCGGTCATCGAATCGCTGTGGTCGTTGACACTGCGAACGTGATAGTTTGTTGCATCCGCCTCCAGTGCTTCGGGTGAACCTGTGCGGGCACCGTTGGGGAAAAAAGATCCCACTTGTCCATTGTAGACGAAAGTGTAGCGGTGACCAACGATCTCCATCTTTACCTCTGGATGTCCGTGCTTCTTAAAGTAATTTTCGACCTTCTTGATGGCTGCGGCAACTTTCATAGTGCTCTCCTTTAATGTCTTTATATTATACTTGATCTCAGACTTAAAGTCAAGACTCAAATGTCAGGGGCTTGTCAAGAATCACTTTCACACTATCACCTTGATCAGATGTGGCATAACCCAGTTGATCCTGCCATCATTCCAATGGACTACTGGGCACGTGTTCCCAAGTCCACCCCAGCCCACAACGATCCCCAGCATGCCGGACTCAGAATTGCGGCTTCTAACCAGTTCACCGACTTTCATTGATCACCTCCAGTTGCGAGCGGCCGAACAAGTGGACACCGCTGTATCGGGCATCGGAGAAGAAAACTTCACGGTTACCGGACACAAGCACCTCGAAGATGGCGGGGAGCCGTGTGTTTCCCGGCGCCACCTGCTTAATGATAACTCCAACGAGTCCATCAACGTGCTTTGCCGTCACCAGATCACCGACTTTCATTGATCACCTCCAGCTTGTAGAGAGTTACATCAAGGTGGCGAACCTTACGTCCGTCCATCAGTTGGACCACCCACACCTCTCTTCGGTTGCGGTGGATGCCTCGCGGGACTCTCTCGATCTCGGTGACAAGACCAATAGCCCCGCCAATGCTATGATCACGAACGAGGTTTCCGGGGACAGGTTCCATATCTTTCTCCTTACTTGGTATAACCATTATACTTGAAAGCCGGGGTAATGTCAACCGAAAGATGTCAGGAGTTTGTCAACTTGATGTTCGTAACATGCTTACACTTGCGACGGAAGCCGAAGCCTGGACAGGTGCAGGAGTATAGTCCGCTACGCATCTTGACCGTGTAAAGGTCGCCCTTGCTTCCGGTCACTTGCCACTCTTCATTTTCTTCTGTGTTCTCGGGCACTTCCGGCGTTAGGCTCTCATAGACTGCATACTTGTGGATGTCATCGTAGGTTGTGCCGGCAGGGACCTTGATCCACTGACCGGCGACTACAAAGCGTTGGCCACCGAAGGTCATCAGGGCAGGCCGAATTGAGACTTTGACAGGGAACTTCAAAATGACCCCTGATCGATATCCCATTTTGCGCCCCTTACAGCGGACAATTAATGTAGTGGACAGCCAAGATGGCCAAAGTGACCCAGCAAGCAACATCGGCGCCGATGGCAAGGTTACGAAGAGTGGTAGGGCTCAAGTTCATATCTGTACCTCCTTAGTACTTCTCTATTATAGCAAATGTCTGTGTGAGTGTCAAGGACCAAATGTCAGGAACTTGTCAAGCCTCACTTAATATTTCTAAAGAGTGGTCCCATAGCCAAGCATTGCCATCGGGAAACATTACCAACGCACGAAGATCCACCCAGGTTGTTCCGTCCTGTACAGAAACGTCTTCTTCGATCGCAATCACAAGCCCAGCGGCAGGACCATTCTTCGCGTGACGATCATCGTTGAAGTCGGGCATCCACCGTACCAGATCACCGACTTTCATTGATGACCACTGACGACCCTTCTAACTGTCGCCCCAGTTCGATGGATCGTCCGTCAACGAAAACCTTCCAGTCGTATTCCAGTCTGTCGTTTCTCGGCAGTTTCTCAACCAAGAGGGCGACACCTGTCGGCAATCCCCAATGGGCACGTGTCCCGTCCTGCAACTTTACCAAATCACCAGCTTTCATACTCTCACCTTCTTGCGACAAATGCGCTTGTTTGTGATCTTCTTCTTGTCCTTCATCGGTCCACCCTTGCGGTTGAAGGCGTGGACAGCAAGCCAGCTGCGTGGCTTCGGTACGTTGGTCTTCTTGCGCTTAGACATCTGCCCATCCTTGTCTTAATAATATAACACAGAACGGTGGAGCCGTCAAGGTTTCTCTGTCAAGAGAATGTTAATTACGGGAGCAAGATAGAGCAGGGACAAGCGACAGCCACAAGTCCGTGATAGTCCAAATCAAAGCACCCAGGTGCAGGAGCGTTATAAACGTGAAGGTTGTAGTCTTCGATCACGTACAGGTTCGGCTCGGGATGCGACCACTTCCAGTCTTTTTCTTCAATCGCCAACTCTCCTTCTTCAAAAATGGTGACCGTGCCGGCACCCTCCACGAGCCAAAAGCAGTGCGATGGGAAATAACTGTCAAGCTGCAACCATTGACCAGAGAACGCTGGAGCGTCACCGGTATCATAGATGTCAACGCTGCCGCAACCCATCACAAATGCGAGGGCAACATTAAAGGCTCTCATAGCCACCTCTGATTGCACTTATCACAAGTTTTGTCTTTTGCTTTCCACCAAGCGAAATGCCCACACTTCATTTTTTTGGGACCCTGTACAGCCTTTTTGCCACCCCATGGACATCGGCTCTTTGTGTGATTGCTTCCGCAAATAGAGCACTTAATAACCCTCTTCTTCTTCGGGACTTCGGGAGTCTGCACAACAATATCGTGGACAGACAACTTTGGGGTGGCCGTCGACCTGCACGTGCGGGAATTGTGTCCAATATTGCCGCACTTTCCGCACGTTCGCCTCTTTGCAGTTTTTAGTACAGGGTTCTTCTTGCACGTGCGAGAGTTGTGCCCCGTCTTACCACATTTTCCACATCTACGTTTTGCCATTTCTATCTCATTTCTTTATGGTGCTAAACGCTCGCCAAATGCTATCAATAGCATTGTCCACCGCACATTTCTTCTTGTCGCTTTCTCTCCACATGGGATCAAGACCGGCAATATATGCAATTAGTAGATCGACAATAATGTCGGCTTCTTCCACTCTATCACGAGGACACACCAAGTTGATCCTCCATTGCTTGAGCGTTAATAATGATAAGCCTCTCGATGGTCGCACTGTCAAGTCCGCTATCGGTCGCCGATTCGGATCCTTCAGGGGCGCTGAATTCAAGCTTGACCAACTCCATACACCCAAATTGTATAGCCATCGTTGAGATAAAGTTGGCTGCCGATGTGAGGGCGGCTTCAAATGGGGTCTCGTTTCTGTTCATGTTTCGCTCCTTGTTATATAATATAACCGCTTGTGGGTAAATGTCAAGTCAAGAAAATGTCAAGAATCATCATCAGTCTCTATCGTAATCGACTCAACCTGTTCGGGATCTGAGCTATCAAAAAAAATCGACCGTGAACTGAATTCTTTTATGATGGCATCAAGAATGTCACGAACGTACTGCTCTTGTTCTCTTTCCTCGATCTCTTCTGTCTCTTGCTTCTCTCGGCGCCTCTTGATACGCCACTCTTCCAAATCAACAACTTCGCACATTAAAACGGGATCCTTTCTTTAGAAATAGATGTGACTTCCCAGACACGTGGATGCATTACCAGATCGGCTGCAGCTTTGGCAAGCTTAATATGATCTGGATAGGACCAATCGCTTTCTGCGAGATCCATGACTATACATTTCCCTGTCTGGGTGCGATGCCCTATCTTCAGGCCATCGGAATACAACTCGCCTTCAGCAGTAGAATAAAAATTGTAGTTTGAAGAACAGGAAGAATCACCTGCCCGCCAGCTATCAACAATTTCCTGGGGAGTGTTCACCAGTCAATTGGGTCGTTCGCTACGCCCATCTGCGATAGCCCCGGAGACGAAACGCCCTTCAGGCGGGCAACCCTTCGATCCGCTGCACGCGATGAGCCGGGTGTGGCAATAATCTTTGTGCGAAGAAATCTTTCGGCATCATCGAGGGGAAAGTCATCGTCGCTGTTATCGGTGCCCCAACCATCATTGCGATGCAACAACTCTCGGAGGTCATCCTCGATCTCGTTGACCTCTGCGTGGAGTTCGGCAAGTTCCGGTGAACCAGAGCCTTCCAGTGCGGTAGCGTGGGTGTGCAACGCTGCCATGAGAAGGGAGATCTCGCGATCTGTGAGTTCAATTGTTTTCACGGTGTACCTCCTTAGTACTTTCTTAACTATACCATAAGGTTTTTAAGAAGTCAAGCCTTTTCTATAACTAATTTTTAATCTTCTTCATCCACAACGCCGGGAGCCAGACATCACTTCGAATCATAGACGTGCTTTCGTAATCGGAAGGTTGCTTAAACCATTTGATTCTGACAAAATGCTCCTTGATGCGTCCTTCTGTCGGAACGTTATCGTTATAGAGGAAAAATGCCAGGGCGGCCTCTGAGTTAGTAGACTCCTCGATCATCCTTTGCTTAAACTCGTAAATCGATGAATAGGCAAAGCCTCCTCGCTGAACTTCGGCAAGCTTAGCGATCGTCTCAAAAATAACGTCTAACTCACAACCAAAAATCTCAGGAAAATCCTCAACACTTTCAATTACAAGTCCAACGCCCTTAGTCTTTCTGCGATACATGTGGACAAGATCACCAATCCTTATTTTTGCCATCTTCTGTCCAGTCGAAGATAGAGACCAAGCCGCCTGCACTCACACTGTCCTTGCCGTGTGCGCCAGTCACCATTTAACTCTCCATTAATGTCGGAGTTCGCCCATTGTGGCCGGGATTCGTATGTGACCGAGAATCCCCCCTTTGTTTTTGCAGGCGGCTTGGTGGGTTCTTCTGTCTCCATTCGTTTAAATAGCTTCATCTTCCATTAAACCTCCACCCCTGGAGGAACTTCCCCTGATATCATACCACCGTGCGCTCTAATCAACTCGCTCACGATTTCCACCGGGACGTAGGGATAAATTGTGTCTGTTGGATCTTTTGGGTCGGAAGCATAGCGCAACAGTAGCGCCGAGGGGCGACTTGGGTATCCCAACTCTACCTCTGCATATCTGTCTGTGTCGCTTGTGGAGGGGGAGCAATATAGTGGCCCACCTGCCTGGACACTGACGCTAAATCCGTCAGCACATATAACTATTTGATATCGCTTTGGCTCTTCCATTGTGTTCTGTACTAAATCATATCACAGTTTAGACGAAGTGTCAAGCTTTAAGTGCATTGAGTATCCGTTCTCTTTTCTCTTCATCACTCTCTACCCCACACACTAATACTATCACCCAGTATACACTGGAGGTGTGCCTAAAATGTTCTATCCTCCCGCTAAACTCTCCGTTGAGCCAGTGGATCCACATTTCGCCCGAATCGGAAAGGCGCACAACGATGCCACGCTCCCTTACCGTTTCCATACCTTCAAGGTATAGATCTCGGAATTCAACAATATCACCGACCCTAAAGTCCCTTTTATTCTTCCTCACCTGCTGATTTTCTCCACATACCCACGGGCAAATGAAACTCTATGAATAGGTATAAGTTTGCGCGGTCCAAACCAAAAAACCCACACGTATTTTTCAGATTCGCGATTAGAAATAAAATACGGGTTAGATGGTTCACTGGGAGGAGACAAAACTATCCCGTATACATCTGCTGCATAGTCGTACACTAGATCACCAATTTCAATTTCTACCTTCTCCATCACAGGTATGTAGAAGGCTCAGCGGCTCACGGGCAGTTGGTCTGCACGTTTCTATTCTATTGGTCCTGAAGCTCCCGCATGGCGTTAAGAATAGTGAGGGTGAATTCTTCGTGGCGCTGGGTCCACTCTTTACTTTGCCCGTCCTTGCGAACGCAGTCAAGAACAAAAAACATCTCTCGCCGCGTCATAGGCACAAAAACCTCTTCTTGGGCAGCACTCTCAAGCATAGAAGACATCAAGGGAGCATCGGTTGGGTCACTCATATCCTTCCCTACTTTCATTCTTCTGATGTGTCGCGCACCACACACACAACCTCTGAATCTGTCTCGATCCAGACACGTGCGCCGCATGATAGAGGCTTGTCTGGTGAATAGACCACTCGGCAAGGTCCGTCAATATGCGCTTCGTGACAATAAGTGTTGTCCTTATAGGTCTTAACCGTCAAGACTGGCACTCTTTCGCCGGTCTTATTGTTCTTGCGGATCTTGTGCTGGTTTACGTGGATCTTCTTTTTCATCTGTGTCCTCGGGTGTTTTCCTTGTTGTTTTCAATCCTGTCGATTGATTTGTTAAAGTATTCTTCATTCATCTCGCAACCAATAAAGTTGCGATTAGTGTTTTGTGCAGCAATTGCGGTTGTTGCAGAGCCAGCGAAGCAGTCCAGCACCGTATCACCTTCGTTAGAGTGCTTCTTGATCAGGTCCTCAAAGAGCGGCAAACTCTTCTGTGTGGGGTGAAACCTGTTCTTGCCCCCTTGTAACGGATGGTGGTAAACCCCCTTGTCGTACTTGCTATTAAACGTTGGCTTTGATTTCTTAATACCAAGCAAAGCGATCTCTCTGCAATTGGTTAGATAGTTTACGCTGCTGTTGATTGGCTGCGGGTTTGTTTTAATCCACTCCACCAATCTAATCTGCTTAAACATCGTGGGAGTTCCATTGGCATTCTTGACCTCAAGCATGTCCTTAAGATTAGTGATCTTCCACAAGTCAAAGAATACAATGCAAGTGCCACCGGGTCGAAGAATACGATAGAAGTGCTTAGTGAAAAGCTCAAGCTGTTCCATCGTGAACTGCGAATCCCAATCACCGTAGTTTGTTTTGACAGCATACTTTTTACCATAGATGCTCCCATACTTAAGAAAGTCTGCTTTCATCTTCTTTAAAGCATTCGGGCGCTTTGACGCATCAACATTTGAATTTTCAAACCACTGGTTCCACTGCTCTTCAGTCTTATATTGATCCCAATCCTGTTGGGTCATTACATTAACAGAGCCAGATGTGTCCTGCTTGGCAATATGATCAACCCACTTATCCATACCTGAATCACGCGAGGTGATGTAAGGCGGGTCTGTCAAGATGAGATCTACAGAGTTGTCGGATATATCTGACAGAAATTGCAGACCTTCTTGGTGTTTGAGAATAATATTGTTCATTTAAATTTAAATTACCTTTGTTCCATATTGTTTGATCTCTGTCCAAGTAATGTTTGCACTCAGCCTTGGATCTTTTTTACTCAAAACAGTTGAAAACTTGCCTTCCAGTTTGGGCAACAAGATGTCATAAACATCAGCGCCGCTCATCATCCAAGATTCAACCAGCTTACCCTCACTGAACCTATTATAATAGTGTTCGGGGTATTTTGCAAGCTTTTCTTCAAACAGATATCGCTTTTGCTCTTCCCAGGTTCCTCGAACCGAGATGCCAGTATACTCCCCCTTGCAGTTTTTGCCAGTAGTAGATTTGTACTCTACTGGATTTCCATCTTGATTGAAGGCGTCTGCACCCGAAAAGGAAGATGCAACAGTGTGCCCAAGGGTGTTGGCAGCGTGGATCTCTTTACTTCGTGCGTAGCTGAAGGGGTCGCCCCATCCTTGCTCCGTACAAAGCTGAGCCATTCGCTCATATAGTTGTCGGTATTCTTGTTCTGGGGTCATTATTTTCTCCTTGCTACTCTCTTAATATAGCACAAGTCTGTTTGTGTGTCAAGAGGAAAATGAAAGTTTATTAATTAAAATGGCGGCCCAAGCAGGATTCGAACCTGCGACATTTCGATTAACAGTCGAACGCTCTAACCAACTGAGCTATTGAGCCTTTATTGTGTTTATCTTTCGATAAGAAGATTTCTCTCTGCGTGGAGTCCTGCGTGGACCTCGGTGTGACAATTGTGACACAGCAGCGAACATTTGTCAAGCTCTTTTTGTATCACACTCCAAGCGCGGCAGTGGTTCCCACTGATACTGAATGACTTTGCGCTCTCGTCAATGTGGTGGAAAGTCAGAGCCCTTGAGCATTTATCATATCCACATATCTCGCAGCGGCCGCCCTTGTAATCCAGGCTATCTTGCTTGACCTTGTGGCGGCGGTTATTTGCGAGGCAGCTTCTGCATTGGTATCGGGAAACTGCCATATAAGTTTTTCCACAAATTCGACAGTCTCTTTCAGTTTTCTTTTTTTGGCCACGGTTCGTGATCCAAGGAATGTTTTTTGCGCACTCACCACAATATACTCTGCGCATAGTAATGGGGATAGAACATTTCTTACATTTCCCTTGTTTCTTTCGTTTGGGATGAAGACTATTGTTGTATTTTGAAGCACAACTTTGTGTGCAAAAGTTATGCCGCGTTCTTTTGATCTGTGATGGAGGTTTATTAAACTCCTTCTCGCAGTGCTCACATTTAACTATCATTATAAACTCCTTATATAATATATAGTGCCTATGAGTAGAAAGTCATATGAAATGTATTTTATTTATTATAAATAGTAAGTGGTACGCCCGGTTGGACTTGAACCAACGACTTTTACCTTATAAGAGTAAATTTCTAACCAACTGAATTACGGGCGTATAAAAGCCCCGGTTTTTTATCGTCATAGGAAAACCGGGAAACCCCTGCCTGCGTTAGGTTCGGCAGCCACCTGCCGTTATTGTTCGACCGACGACACAGCGGGGCGCAACGGGAAATTGACTTCACGCTCATGATCTCGCTGAATGGTGATCGCGTGATCAACCAGTGAGCGAGTTTCAGCCACTTGGGTCTGTAGAGAGTGAACGTCTGAACGCAACTGAGGGATCCCCAGAACGGTTGCGGCGAATAGGTACCCCGCGCATGCGGACGCAAGCATAGAAAGAGCGAGAATTCGGTTGGTCATCAATGTTCACCTGTGGTGGTGGCCGGGGTGCTGACAAGAGGCATTACATTGCCAGTAACGTCAGTGCTGGTTGTGCCTGTGGTGGTCGTGGTGGGAAGCGTACAGTTTGGGTCAGCTTCACAAGCATCGTTAAGAAGCTGCAGCACCGTATCAAGGGTGGCATTGATCTCGGTCAGATCTTCGTGAACGCTGTTGATGTCGTCAACGAGGTCTGGGTCTGTGGTTGTGCATCCAAGTAGGAATGCGAGGGGTAGGAATTTCATTATGTCTCCTTGTGTGTTAATGAAAAAGTGTTGTGTAAGTGGCACGCCCGGTTGGATTCGAACCAACGTATCGAGATTACTCTCTTCCGGTTTAGAAGACCGGTGCCCATCCACTAGGCGACGGGCGCTTAAGATGTTTATATTATACTCTACTCAGCAGGGTTTGTCAACGGACTTCTATTCTTTTTCCGTCTTCTGGTAGGCTGCGATAGAAAATGTCGGTTAATACCTCATACTCTTCGCAGGAGATGGTGTCTTTAACCTCTCCAAGAGCATCGATAACAGATGTGAACCTTGCCTTCAAAACAGCTCTCTCGGCTGGGCTGAAGAAAGACTGCCAACACTCTTCCCGGCTAGTGGGTGTCGTGGGCGGGCTTTCGTAACCGTAGATTGATTGACCAAAATCCAAGACCGACTTCGGGTCTCCCTCCACAACCCAGCTATTGCCATCCAGCATACGAATGGTTGGGTCCTGTGCGTTGCGATCTTTCTGCTGCTGAACCCGAACAGAGTGTGTTTCGAGAGCACCAGAATGTGCCTTGAGAGCTTCTTCACGAAGCACACCAACCAAGGTCTTAAGGTTCTCATCAATATTCTTATTTAAGATAAACTTCGCGTGGCGAGTCTCCGGGCTGGGTCGCCCATCGCAGGTGAAGCATGAGCTTAAAGAATGAACGCTGCCATATTCGGTATACAACTTAGCCTCTGGATCGTATGCTTCAATCTCTTCGCCTCGTCGGGCGCGCTGTTGTTGCTCTTCAATATGAGAAAGAAACTCCTTGGCAGTCCCATATACGAGATAAGGCTCCCAGTGTCCACGTCCGGGTGCGCTGAAACTTGCGTAGAAGAGGTGGACTCCCCACTGACCCCTTTCAGAACCAGAAATTTCAATGTCTCCACGGTCGAGGGATAGGCCGTAAAACGCACGATCCTCATCGCCTGGACGGTGGTGAAGCTGGACTAAACAATTTCCTTCCTCAACATTGTTCAACTTGTAGAGGTCAAGATATGGACTCTCACCATTGGTCATTGTGACCTTCATATACTTTGTCATTTAATTCTCCTGTGGTTTATATTATACCCTGCTCGGCGGGGCTTGTCAATGGATTTTTATTCTTTTTCTGTCTCGGTGGGCTCCCAGTTCAGGCGGCGGCCGCGGCTGTCGTTCTCCCAGCTAAATGTGCCGTTCTGGGCAAACCACTTGTTGATGCCATCACGCTCGACATCCTTAGCTGCAGCGAACAACTCTTCGGGAGATAGGACGCTGGCGTGACAAAACGCTTCGTGGTGGCCATCGCCGTCAAGGTCGTAAAGCTCCACGAGTTCGCAAAGCTCCTCTTCATATTCAGTTCCCTCGTCTTCAACGCTGACGAGAATCATACCATACTTCCAAGCCATTGGCTATCTCCTATTGTTCTATAATATAACACAGATACTCGCGAGAGTCAAGAGAAAATATTATTTATTCTTCTTGTGCTCGCGATGCGTTTGCGACATTCTCGATGTTGGTTGCGTTATAGCCAAGCCTCGACATCACCTGTGTCACAACGTCGGCGCGGCGGCCAGAGCGACAGTATACCAGCACTTCAGCATCCATAGGGATCCGGCTGATGTTTTCAAGCAGAACATCGTGGGGAATGTTAACCGAGTTGGACAAGCCGTCAACAGCATACTCTTCTTCACTCCTAACATCTAAAAATACTTTACTCATTGTCCTGCTTCTCCTTCAATAGTTGTTCAATAAACTCCACATCAACACCCATAGTATCGAACCACCACTCGTTGGTCTTGTCCTGATACTTCTTCTTGTCCTTCAGTCTGTTGTATGTTGCGAGGACTTTGTCTTGTCTCTTCTTCTCGGCAAGATAGTGCTCGTTGCCCCAGTTAGAGCCAAGTTTGTATAGCTCTCGGAGGAGCTTTCGCAGCATATAGCCCTGCTCCTTGTTGCTGGGGTAATATCCCGAGGCGAGGATCTTGGTGCAAGTGTCTACTAAAATATCTTCTTTTGTTTTCTCGGAGACTTTGTTGACGAAGGCGTTCAGGCGCTCTAAGCCAAAGCCGACATCAATGCAGTCTCCGAGAGGGTTAACGATGTTTCCGATCTCTACATCATCCTTGTAAAACTCAGTACAGTATCCACCGATGTTTCCATCTGACCATTTGCACTCATCATCTGCTCGGATCTCCACATCGTAGTTGTCGTATAGGCTCCTCCACTCTTCCATCTTATCGGGATGAATAGTGATGTAGTCGACCTTGATGTCCAAAACTTCTTCAAGGAATTCCATCCAAAAGTCAACAGCGTCTTGTAGGGGCATCGTCCTAAATGAGAACAGACCGATCATATCAAAATAAAGGTAGTGGGTGCCGTCACCGATCTCCTCAATGTCCTTCAAGCGGATGCAGGATTGAATGTTGGCGATAGTACCCGTTTCATG
>JGI25133J35611_10000550_pt1 | contig 20643 bp, 17 predicted proteins | sample ETNvirenome_6_85_FD_35611 | JGI IMG/M metagenome (IMG submission 35611) | reverse complement strand
CGTGCCCTGATCGAAGAAGCTGCAAGAGCAGCCGGTGATACTTCACTGCAGACTCGTCTCGCTTCGGAAGAAGCCAGAATGGATGCTGTTCTTCTTTCATCTGATGCCGACAAGGACAGTTTCGCAGAGATTGTATCTCTCATTAATGCTGTAGACATTGTCAATGACGATGCACTTGCTGCATATGTCATTTCTAATGACGCTGCTCTCGCTGCTGAAGAAGCCGCAAGAGTCGCTGCTGATGGTTCACTAACCACTCGCCTCGCTGCTGAAGAAGGAGCCCGTGGTGTCGCTGATGCCTCTATCGTAGTCGTTATGGCTGCAATGCAGGCTGATGTTGATGCAAACGAAGCTGCCTCCGATGCCGCAGAGCTTTCTTTAACTACTCGTTTGGGTGTCGAAGAAGCCGCTCGTGCCGCTGCAGATGCATCTCTCGTCGTCAAGTACGATGCAGAAATTGCTTCTCTTATTGCTGATGTTGATCAGAATGAAGCAGACTCAGACGCTGCAGAACTTTCTTTAACTACTCGNTTGGGTGTTGAAGAGGTTCGTGCTGCTGCTGCCGAAGCCTCAATTGTGCTCAAGCACGATANCGAAATGGCTGCAGAACTTGCCGNCCGTGTTGCTCAGGAAGCCCTTGTTAAGGCAGACTTGGCAGAGATTCACGGCAAATGGCAGAGCNATGTACATGCCCCAATGGGTGCAGCTGTNCTCGCTGGTCACATCGTTGACATCATTGCCGATGGCCTACTTCCTATGTCAGAATTGGCATATGTTACGGTCAATGGTATGATGATGATGCCAGTGGCTGGTGGTGCAGGTGATTACATGCTCAATCTCGATAACAACGGAAACATCATTGCGATTGTTTTCTCTTGCCCGATTGACGCAGGTGACCGTATCGCTTACTACGGACAGAAAGCATANTCTNTCGTATCATAATTTGATATAACANACGATTAAAAAGATTTTATCTTGCCCCTCCACTTTTGTGGGGGGGTTCTCTTTTTTGAGGACTAATTAGGCATCGAGAGGTCAAGATGTTTAAAAAGATATTTTCCATATTTTCAAAAAAAGAACAACTTCCCATGACGGATGAATCAAAAGAGGAAAAGACAGAGGTCCCAGATGAGCCCGCACAATTGNCTGACACCATCGAGGTCCCATGGAAAGAGTGTGCTGGGGTTAAGAATTATGAAGATGCCATAACCAAAGCTCACAACGATATGAAGGAATTTCTGTATAATATCAAGATGAAAGAGATAAGTGTCATCCGAGCTATTGAGAGGCTAGAAAAGGCATCGGATACCAAAATAGAGGAAATCAAGGAGCAATATTTAAAAGAGCAAAAAGAAGAGTATGAGTTTTCAGTCCCTTCCGCAACTGGCAAGCCGGGGTTCCTCAAAAGAAAGAAGGCCAATAAATAATCTGATTTTGCAAAAATAGCAAACTATTTATTAGTGTGATAAATTAATCTAGATTTGTGAATTTAAGGAGAATCTTTGGATGTCTGTAAAAAAGTTTAAATTTGTATCCCCTGGCGTTTTTACGAAGGAGATCGACAATTCGCAGCTACCGGCTGCAGCAACACCGGCAGGACCGGTAATTATTGGTAGAACACCAAAAGGCCCAGGAATGGAGCCTGTAAAAGTCGATTCATTTTCGCAATTTGTTCAATTATTCGGCGATCCTGTCGCTGGAAAAAGAACCGGCGATGTATGGAGAGAAGGAAATTATCAAGCCCCCACATACGGCTCGTATGCCGCACAGGCATACCTTGCTGCTGATGTTGATTCAGTTAATTTTGTTAGGTTGCTTGGCTATGCTCACGAAGATGCTGGCGCCAACGGCCAAGCAGGCTGGGAAACAGTAAAAGATCCTGACACTACCGTAGCAAGTAACGGTGGAGCTTTCGGATTATTCGTTATGCAATCTGGCTCCGGAGGGCCAATGACAGGCACTTTGGGTGCAGTCTGGTATGTTGATAGTGGATCTGCAGTAATCCTAAGTGGATCCAAGGCCGGCACATCTACACCAGTAGGTAAACTGGGTACAATCGTAAACCAAACTGGAGTCGGCCTTGAATTCACGGCAGCAATCGTCACAGGGTCTTCAGCTGCAAATAATGTCGCCCACAAGACTTCTTTCAACTTCAACAAATCGAGTCAAAAATACATCAGAAATGTATTCAATACAAATCCGCAGACAGTTGGTGGGATCATTCCAACAGACAATCTCCTCAAAGGAGAAAGTGAATATTGGCTCGGAGAGACTTTCGAAGCAGCTGTTCTAGATAATGTCGCTGATACCGGTAAAGCCATGGCAATCATTTTGCCACTCACAGGCAAGAACGAATATCGCCAAGATGCAAGAGCTGCACATACAGGATGGTTCTTTTCACAGGATTTGACAAATGATTCTGGCAGTTATAAAGCAGATAACATGCAGAAATTGTTCAGATTTCATGCTCTGTCAGCAGGACAAGAGACACAAGAAAAAGTTAAAATCTCTATCCAAGACTTGACTTATTCTAGAGATACAACGGGTGCAAATCCATTTGGAACATTTACAGTTGTTGTCAGAAATGCCAAAGACACAGATGCTGTTCCAGAGATTATTGAGAGATTTTCCAACTGCAATTTGAATCCCCTCTCTTCCAACTATGTTGGCCGAAAAATCGGAGACAAAGAGCAAGTGTGGGACTCTTCTCAGAGAATTTTAAAGACTCGTGGAAACTACAATAATGTTTCACAATATATTAGGGTTGAAATGGATGCAACAGTGGAACAATCCGCCATCGACCCAAGATTACTTCCGTTCGGAGTATATGGCCCAGTAAAGTATGAAGGCACTCCTGCTATGACANCTACTGCTATCGGATCGACAACTACCATTATTGCCAAGGGTAGCACGGCACCTTTTGGCCCAGCCGATACGATGGACACAGGGTCATTATCAGCGGTAACCCTAAAACTTCAGTTCCCATCTAGCGCTATCAGAGTAAGTGCTTCGGCAGGAGGTGTTTCGGATCCAAGAAATGCATATTTCGGACTCAATGCTTCATCCTACATGGAAATCTCAGCCTCTTCGGCAAGTAGAGAAAACCGAGCAGATCCAGGTTATGGAGATTATCTTTATGCCCTTAACGACGACTTCACTGCCGGCGATTTGCCTGCAACAACATCCAAATTAGACNCACAATGGACCTTTTCTTTGGACGATCTTATTCTGTCAGGAAATTCGAATGTATACTGGAAAGCAGATGCACGAAAGGACGGATTGGCTATGAGTACCACTGGTTCTGTCGGGTGGAAAGAGCCCATCGACAAGGGGTACACAAGATTCACCTCTCCGCTTTACAACGGATTTGATGGATTGAATATTACAGCCATAGATCCATTCAGTAATGATGGCATCNACGGCGAAACCGCACAGGAAAATTATGCAGCTAACAGTATCCGCAGAGCAATTGACACAGTTGCTGACCCAGAATTCGTTGATATGAATCTTATTACGATGCCAGGATTAACAGATGCTACTTTGACAACCCACATGATTCAAGTTTGTGAAGATCGTGGTGATGCAATGGCCATCATTGATATTCCAAATGTATTCACCCCATTCACCGAGACAAAATCTGCATATAAGTCTTTTGCAGGTCGACTTGGCAGTGTCTCTACGGCGGTATCAAACTTGGAGAATAGACAAATTAATAGTTCTTACGGATGCACTTATTACCCATGGGTTCAAGTAAGAGATACAGTGAGCGGGGGCTTGCTTTGGGTTCCACCATCAGTTGTGGCACTTGGGACATTCGCCTCTGCAGAAGCAAGTTCGGAAGTGTGGTTTGCACCAGCAGGCTTCAATCGCGGAGGTCTCACAGAGGGTTCTGCTGGACTTCCGGTTATTGGAGTCTCTGAAAANCTGACTTCCAAGAACAGGGATAGTCTTTATGANGCAAATATTAATCCAATCGCNTCTTTCCCGAATGAAGGAATTGTTATTTTCGGACAGAAAACACTTCAATCGACACCATCTGCATTNGATAGAATCAATGTCCGCCGCATGATGATCTTTGTCAAGAAGAGAATCTCGCAGGTCGCAAGCGGAATCCTTTTCGATCAGAACACTAGGGTTACTTGGAATAGGTTTACTGCAGCCGCAGACCCTATCTTGAGAAGCGTGCAAAATAGATTAGGAATCAGCGAATATAAATTCATTTTGGATGAAACAACCACAACACCAGATTTGGTGGATCAAAATATTGTTTATGCCAAAGTGTTTATCAAGCCAGCTAAAGCCATCGAGTACATTGCAATTGATTTTGTTTTGACAGATAGCGGAGCTGCATTTGGAGATTAATTTAGATATTAATCTCCCACCTACTACTTAAGAATATAATAGGAGATCTTACAAGATGGGAAATAGTTTTTGGACAAGCGCCAATGTTGAGCCGAAAAGAAAATATAGGTTTACAGTCGAAATCACAGGGACACCAGGAAATGTGGGAGTTCTTTGGTTTGCAAAAGGTATTAATAAGCCAGAAATCTCTGTTGAATCAACAGAGCACAAATATATGAATCATAAATTTTATTATCCCGGCACTGTATCGTGGAACGATGTTAGTTTGACTCTCGTCGATCCGGTTAGCCCTGATGCAGCACAGATGACAGCAAGGATGATAGAGGCCTCGGGTTATACAGGTCCTGGTCAGTTAAAGGGAGATGCCCCGAAGACCAATTCAAAGGCCAGCTCGGTTAATGCTGTCGGTGAAGTTGTTATCACTGTTATTGATTCGGACGGGACCCCAGTGGAGAAATGGACATTGAAAAATGCATTTATCATTAAGGTGGGCTATGGAGATCTTGCTTACGGTGATGATGAACTCACAGAGATAACTCTCGACTTTAAGTACGACTGGGCGGAATTACTCGCCGGTGGCAGAGCTTATTGGAAAAACTAATTAATCTTAACAATTTATAAAAGAGGTGTTAATTGTCTAGAAATGGAAGTAGAAAGAGCGCGAAGGCTGCAGGAGAAACCAGCAAGCCCGCGCCATCAGACCCAGTTGTGGGAACAGCGGGGTTAAATTTCTCAACCCCAACAGAGTTGGTAGATTTACCATCGAAAGGTGAATTTTACCCAGAGGGGCATCCAGCTCACGGTTTGAAAACAATAGAGATAAAATATATGACGGCCAAAGAGGAGGATATTTTGACCTCTCAGACACTACTAAAGAAGGGTGTTGCTCTTGAAAGGCTGTTGGAGAGTGTGATGGTCGATAACTCCATCAATCCCCGATCTCTTCTCGTTGGTGACAGGAATGCCCTGTTGGTAGCGGCTCGTATTACAGGCTTTGGCAGTGACTACGATACACAAATCAACTGCCCACACTGCAGTGCTGCAACTGAATATTCATTTGACTTAACAGAGACTGGCACAAAAGAGAGTACAATTCCCAATGGTGTCACAATGACAGCAAACGGAACTTTTGTGGTGGACCTTCCAGTGACAGGAGTGTCTGTTGAAACAAAGTTGTTGACTGGGACAGATGANTCAAAAATAACAGCCCAACAACAGTCAAAAAAGAAACATAAGCTACAGGAGACTCCACTCACGGATCAGCTTAAAGCTATTATTGTATCCGTCAACGACCACACTGATAGGTCCATCGTTAATAAATTTGTAGACAACATGCCATCACGAGATACTAGGCATTTGAGGAAAATTTATGATGATATTACTCCAAATATCGATATGACATTTGATTTTGAGTGCCCAAGTTGCTCCACATCAACGGACGTGGAGGTTCCGTTTACTGTATCCTTTCTTTGGCCTAAATAGCGAATATATAGAATCAGTATATGAAGAGATGTTCTTGATGAAATACCACGGAGGTTGGTCATTTACAGAAGCATATAACTTGCCAACCACTATAAGGAGATGGTTTCTTCGTCGATTGGTGAAGGAAATAGAATCAGAGGCTGAAGCGGCAAAGAAAGCATCCAAAAAATAGAGATATAATAATTTGATATAACTAATTATATCGAGGAGGACTGCAAATATGCCACTAGCACCTTTCTGGGCAGAACCTAGCAAATTCTATGCGAAAAGAAACAATATTTTTACCGTCCAATTGGACTTCAATTTCGAATACACCGGCCTTAGTGATGAAGCCAAAAGGATATTGGAAAAAGTCTCCGGCCTGCAGTATACAGTAAAATCTGTGAATTTACCTTCATTTACAATTGGGAACGATAAAGAACGAGCAACAATGGGTGGAAACACGGTCGTCCCAATACCTGGAGTATTAGACTGGACACCAGTAAAAATAACTTTTGCAGATTTCTTAAATACCGAATCGAAAGCCAAAGGCGAGCTTAAAAAAAATAAGAAAAAGTTACGAGAGATCGAAAAAGACGGTATCAGTGGTGACGAAGAGAAGCTAGAGCATAAAAAGCTGTCAAGAACAAAGAAATTTAATTCCCTGTATACGGCAATACTAACAGCATATGAAATGTCATTTGGCAAGAAAAAGGAATACCGAGAGAAAGTCTATGAAGGCAGTGCGATGATGTCTTTCGAGAGATTTGCAAAGATTTGGAACAGTGTCATAATTATAAGTGCGGATGGCGACGGCAATGAGATAGAAAAATGGTGGCTCAAGAATCCATATCCGACAAGCTTTGAGAATGCCTCTCTGTCGTATGAGGATGATGCAATACGAACATTTTCCGTGGAATTGGATTATGTCACAGCAGAATATGAATACTGGTACGAGGGAGAATGGCACAAAGTCTTCAAAAGTTCGAACAAGGTTTATGAACCAACAATGCCAGAGGGTGTCAAGGTAGATGAAAAAACCGGCGCGGTGACCATCGAAACTGAAGCCGGGGAAAGAAAACTAAAACTCACAATAGAATAAATAATAAATATCATAAGAGGTTTACATAATGGAAATTGAAGAGAAAATAATCGATTTAGAAGAATTGAAAAAGAAGAAACTCAATGAGGGTTTTAATAGAATGTTTGCGACTCATCTTGAGATAGCCCTCAAAGAGATGTTTGGGTGGAAAACGATGAATCGATTTAAGAGCTTCATCAAAGGAAAACCAGCCGATGTCAAGAGTCTTGCGAAGACCTTGGGGCACGAAAAGAAATATGTAGAAGCCATGTCAAAACACGGCTTAGACAACCAAAAAACATTCCAGACTAAATCTAGANTGGATAANGCAATAAAGGGCTTTGAAAAGACGACAGGTCTCAAATGGCCTTTCGGGAAATAGGGAATTTAACGGATGGCAAGTGAAGAACAAAATAAGTTAAAATTACAGGAAATACAACTCCAGAAGGAATACACCGAAGCCAAAAAAGAATATTTAGAATCTTTGACTATAGAAGCGGCTATACTCAAGGACAAGGGTGAATTAGAGCAAAATGAAATAGACTATTTCGGCGAGATGAAGACCAATTTAGAGGCCGCAAGTTCGGCCCTCGATGAGTACAACAAGAAATTACAGAATACGAAGAAAGACGAAGAAGACCTAAAAAAAACACGAGAAGATCAAAAGCAGACAGCAGAAGGTCTGGCTGAAACATTAGGCGGACTACTGGGTTTGCAGAGTGATTATAGTGAGACATTAGCATCACAGATCACACAGACCCTCAAAAGTGGGAAAATGCAAGCTCTCTTCGCCAAAAAATTGGCTAAAGTGGCATCGGCATCAAATATAGCCGCAACAGCCATATCTTTTGTCGTACATCAGAGCAAACAATTACTAATCGCACAAGACAAGACTTTGGCCAACTTCGCCAAGAATGGCGGCAATATCTCAAGGTATAACAGTGAATTAATAGGCCTCGAACANTCAATGTTTCAGNACGGTGTTACTTCAGAGGAAGCTGGAGAAGCTTTTTTGAGCCTAAATCGTAACTTTACTGACTTGCGAAAATTNTCTTCAGGGTCAAGAGAACAGCTCGCACAAACAACAGCAGTTCTTCAAGAGCTTGGTATTTCATCTGATGTGACGACAGAGAATATACAATTTATGACAAAGGCTCTTGGTACTACAGCTGTTCAGGCAGCCCAAACACAGAGAGAGCTGTTTGTTCTTGCGAGGACGATTGATATGCCTCCGGAGCAAATGGCAGTCGCATTTCAAGATGCAATGCCAAAATTAGCAGCATTTGGAAGTGAATCAACAGAAGTTTTCAAAAAATTACAAGTCAATGCCCGTGCAGCAGGCATGGAAGTTTCCGATGTTCTAAGCATCGTCGAGCAGTTTGACACATTTGATTCTGCAGCACAATCCGTTGGCCGGCTAAATGCTATCCTTGGGGGGCCATTCTTGGACTCGCTGGAGATGGTAACAACAACGGATCCCACCGAAAGAATGAGAATGTTATCCGATGCAGTGAATGATGCAGGGCTGTCATTTGACGAAATGAGTTATTATCAAACTAAAGCACTGGCAGATACAATGGGTATGGATATCCCCCAGCTGGCCCAGATGATGGCGAATGGCTTCGACGAGGCCGTTCCGGGAGCCAAAAAGAGTCAAGCCGAAATTCTAGCACTAGCAGAAGAGGCAAAGCAATTTCAAACGGTCATGGATGAACTCGCACAAACAGGTCGATTATTGGCAGTATCGCTATTACCTCTAGCTAGAGCACTCAAATTTGTTTTGAATGGATTGCAGATGGTCGTCGCGACCGAGCCTGAAATGCAGCAATTTTTATCTCTATTGGTTCTATCTCTTTCTGCTGTCACATTGGCCGTCACCGGACTCACCGGTGCAAGTGTGCCACTTATGGCACTCCTCATTCCGGTCGGAGTGATGTTCGTCGCTATGTCGGATGCATCATTCGAGCTAAAAGTTGGCATAATGGGAGTCACTATAGCTGTGGGTGCACTGACGGCGGCCTGGATATTGTTTAACACCGGCACCGCCGGCCTTCCATTCGCAATTGCAGCAATAGTCTCTGGATTGATCGGGCTGGCTTACGTTATAATGCACAAAGCGGCATCCCCAGGGATGATAGCTATTATCGGTCTCTTCGCCATCGCNNTCGTCGCATTGCTGCCTGTCTTGGCCCCTGCAGCCTTGGCAATCGGAGCAATCGCTGCATCATTAATGGCTGCAGCAATGGCAATGAAGATGGTTATGTCGTTGGCACCTGGACTTGGCAGTGCCTTGTCTACTGCCACCGAATCTGTAGGAGAGGGAGAAACTTCAAAATCAAAAATCCGTTCTGCAAATGAGGAAAAATTGCAGTCAAACAAACGTGCACAAGCGACAGCTACCAAAGAAAGAATAGATCTACATATACACCAGCAAGAGAATAAGCAAGCTTTCACAAATCACATTGTCAAGGTCGTAAAAGAGACAAACAACAATTCTGTGTTGGGATTAAAAATTAATCAGAATGTGGTCCATTCAAAGACGGTAACTGGATAAAGGGGAAATAATAATGACTGAGAAAACAGAGAAAACCACAGATTTTAAAATCAAACATGTTGCCACCGGCTACGAATATAGGTTCAACGGTGTCCTTCGTGTCTTTAGTGAGTCTTTCACTTCCGATTGGAACGAAGAGTCTGTTTTCGGTAGAATGGATCCTATTTTGGCATTCAAAGGAACAAGGCGTACTCTATCATTGGAGCTTCTGATAGGCGGCTCGGGGGTAAAAGCAGCGGGGCTCGTGAAGCAAGCAGAGTCCCTCCCGGTCCTTATGTATCCCACATATAGCGATAAATCAGGTGCCTTGTCCATAAAAGATCCTCCGCTTGTAAGAATATTTGCCGAGGGGTTCATCCTGGCCAAAGACAATGTCGGCCTCCTTTGTGCTATAAAAAATATCTCTGTAGACCGAGGAGAATCTTTCCACGAATCCGCTGGCACCACCAGGCCATCCACCTTGGAGGCAAATAAAGTAATCTTAAAAATGGACCTCATACCTCTTCATGAATATGATATTGGGTGGATAGAATCCACCGATTCAGACGGAAACCACTCATTTGGCCCATCAGCGGCCCCAGATTACTACTTTTCAAATAGAAAGATAAAAACGGAATAGAAAACCATGACCTTCAAGAGAAATGAAAATCGAACCATTATTTTTAATGACTACAGCTTATATGATGAATACTTTGAAAAAAAGAATCTGAAAGGATTTCGTCAATACGATTCACCTCGATATAATGAGGTCACAGAAGAAGCCAAAGAAAGTATTAGGTCAAGAATACACATCTGGAAAATGGGAGATAGACTTTATAAACTCGCAGCTGAGTTTTATGGCGATCCTACTTATTGGTGGGTGATAGCACTCTTTAATGGAACACCAACAGAATCGCATGTAAAGCCAGGCGACGAAATTTTAATACCGCTAGACTATGAAGCAGTCATGCGGCTTTATGGGGTTTAAAAATGACAGTAAGTGATTTTGTACTCAGGGGCACACTGGACGGGAAAATTGCCGAAGGTGCACCCTTTGAGGAGATTTTGCCTTCTAGTTCCAACGACAAGATATGGAACCTTATTCCCAAAACCATAGCTTCTATGTTTGATAGTGCTCACAAAAACAGCAAAATCCCCCAGTCAGATGCTCCATATTTGAAGGAGTCAGCCCGCGCCAAAATCGACCCGGTCGATCACGAGGCCACCAGAACGCTCACGGATGCGAACAAAGTAGTCTTGGAAAAAAACAATTCTTTGACAGACAAGAGCGAATCGGTTTATGCCCCTTTACTGTGGCATTTTGACTGGGCCCCTAAACCCCCGGCGTACTTGGTCGATCTTGAGTCTTTTGTTAACTTCATATATAAAAACAGGGCCAAATATGTTAAAAACCATGAAGATATTGCAAAAGCCATAGAGACTTTCCTCAACCCGAAAATTTTAAATATGCTCTTAGTAACCATCACGGGCATACCGTTAAACCAATATCTCCAAGAAACCGATCCTTTTAAGAGGGAAATTAATGATTCCATCGCCGCCATCGAAGATCTTCTGACAAAAGAGGAAATCCGGATATTACAAGCTATGGCCCTCAGTGAAGGATATGATAAGAATAATCTCATGAGGTTAAAGGCGGGAGCCTCTGATAATATTAAGCCACTCGGCTGGCTTTCAGAAGCTGCAGCAACCTATACTCCCGGCTGGTTCGCGGGGCTTTTTTATTCCGCACAAACGGAAAAATATGCCAGTATTGACATCAAGCCCCTTGGTCCAGTCTTGGGTGCCAACCAAAACGGCCTCCCCACCGTGTCGTCTGCAGACAAAGAATATGTTTCTCTGCCTAAAGACTATTGGAAAAATTTTAAGTTCAGGGACGAGCGAAAAGAAAACCTTTTGGCATACCTCGCCACATTATCCGTCGAAGGATATAGTGCCGTTTACGATGGACTCTTCTCCAAAGACACTATATATCTCCCAAATGAGAATATTAGTTCCACATTTCATAGCATTACAATTAAATCAACCGCCTCTCCGCCCTCCACGGATGTGGCAGATATCATTATCCTCCGCCGCGCAATTAAAATTTTCTCCGAATCTGGAGAAGTATTCGCTAAAAAATCCAAAGAGAATCCGGCGCTGTCATTTAAGTCCGTCCGAAATTCACTTGCGATTGAATTTGCAAAAGATAAAGACTACGAAGTTGATTATGATAATTTGGAAAAAGCCGCCCTGAATCTGCTCAACAAGACCACACAGTGTCTACTGACAGAGAACATTGCAGCCTTCGCCAAGCTGAATCGAAAGAGGTTGAATGCAACATTCTCAAACACTCAAGCAGACACATCGATAAATTATAATTACACAAGGCTGGTATCGTCACCTAGCAATACTTCTGCAATAATAAACAAATTGACAAGGAGAAATTCTCAGAAAAAAATGCTGGACTTGGCACCCTATGAGCTTTCTCAGTTAATGCCTTATTTTAAGCTATATAAGACGGTGATGGATAAGCAAGGAAATAAACAGTCTGAAATTGAATTTAAATTTCCCAATGCGACAAACATCGACCTGCATAACGAAGGAATGGACATCCCCACCTCCGGCGATTCGATTGAAAAGAGGTATACACAAGAATACGGGGTCAAGTCTTTTGATTGGAAATTTATTGGATCCGACCCTTTTTCCTATTCAAACGATATTGAAGCAACTTTAGTTATACACTTTAACGACTTCGAGCAACTGGTCATCGAGAGGAAGCAGGGCGGGTCGAAGTACAGGCTCCTTGATCTCATCACGGTCTCTGCCGAGGAGCACAAAAAACTGAAATCGGCAGACTTCACTTTTGACATCAGGGCAGATGTAGGATGGTCGGGCCCAAAAATCAATAAATTCGACCCATCTTCCACAAGAAGAACCTTGTTCTTGACAATGACAGATTACAATATCGCCTTTAATCAGGAGGGGTTCTTTGAGTTGACGATAAACTATAAATCTCGTCTAGAACAGTCATTGTATGATAAAAGGACAAATATCTTACCAGTTCCCATTAAAAATAAGGGAAAAATAAAGTCACTGGAAAAGAAGTTGAAGAGTGTCCGATCCGATCAATCAGGTCAGGACTATGAAAAAATTCAAGAAATAGAAAGCGAACTCACAACCCTTCGCATGACTTCAAAAAAGGTAGCATATTCTGGAATAACGGATTTTTTAATTCAGAATCAGTCCATCTTTGCCTTGTCTGTATCTTACGACCAACTACACAGGGAGGAAAAATTTGATTCTACTAACATATTAGGCAAATTCGCGACCAAATCCGATATTTTCAAGCCCCTCATCGAGCACATCGATGAACTAAATGCCAAGGCTAATGGACAACCTGCAGCCCCCAACTCCGACGAGGAAGACACAGGGCCGAGAATAGATCTAGTCAACGATAGAAAGAAAAAAGGCAATGTTCTTGTATCTTATTTCTTTTTGGGCGACCTGATTGAGGCATTATCGCAAATATCGATTAAGGATAATGAAGCAAGCGATCCATTCTTTAAGAACATTCGAGTAATTACCACTGATTTTTTGATTTATGACCCAAAACATATAAAGAATAAGAAAATATTGAAACTAAACATTTCAGATATACCGATTTCAACGACTCTTTTTATGAATTTTTACTATGAAAAGGTGATTAAGTACAATGTTACAAAATATTCCATGATGAAATTTATTAGGGATTTGATATCGTATTGTATTCTCAATATTTTTGATGAATGTTTTGGTGAGAAGAATTTGAAAACTACCATAAAAACAGGTTTTTTAGATTTCAAAAAAGAAGACGGACAGGATCCTTTTCGACATTATGCGGAAAAGACAAATAAAGGCAAGCCAGTAAAGCTTGGTGAGGATGAATTGGCACCAGAATACCGCACAAACAAGAGCGGAGTAAAGAGTAGTATATACAAATCATATTTGAATTTGGACTATAACAAGATTCCAAAGATAGCAGGCGAAGAAGAGAGAAGTAAATGCATCCATGCCTTGATGATAACCTCTGATTCATATGACCCGGCTCAAATGAAGGTTAATGGAAATTATACGAACAAGCGTCTCAAAGACAACAATATGGGATTATATCACCTAGATGTTGGATCCGCTCGCGGAATATTGAAAAATATCAACTTCTCCAAAACCGACCAGAAGTTCTTAAGGGAGCAGAGGTACACACAGGAGCTTGATTCCGATTTTTCTATTTTATCTAATGTGTTTGATGTGGATATAGATTTGGTTGGTAACACAATGTTTTTTCCCGGACAAAGAATATATATTAATCTGGGAGAACGATTTTCGGCCCTCGGTAAGCCATTTGCTAAAAAGAGCTTGGCTAATGTTATGGGACTCGGAGGGTACCATCTGGTGACCTCTGTCGAGAGCCGGATATCACCAGATGGATTTACAACAAAGATACAGGCTCGATGGGAAAGCTCCGGAGACGGAAAAGATAAAAATAAAAAATAATACAGGGAGTTGAAGATGGCAATTTATAAAATGAACGCAAATAANGATATGGATGCAGAAGAAGTGTTCCATCGCAGGATCCTGTATANGTTCTTCGCCATCTCTTTGAGCGGAAACCCAACNATACAGCGCTCTGGCATAAAGGAATATTGGAATTTTGAGAATTATTTTTTTGGAAAGGTGGATGGAAATTTTTTGCCGGTAATCCCAGTGCTCTCAAAAATGAAACAAATAACTGGCCAATCCGGAAANGTCCTCGCTTTTGATTTCGTCGCCACCGCATTTGAAAAATTTAGATCNTTTTTTGTTATGCCGCTCAANGTAGGCCGCCTTGTCACGAACACTCCCTTATCGACCCCGCTTCCGGTAAGAGGTTATCAAAATAACGAAATTAAATATAATGGTTATGTTGCCGCATATATGGATAGATTTAATTCCTTCTTGGTTTCCAGAGGCATTCATGAAAAGATCACTGGCCCCGAAGATTATGTCCAAGAATTCTTCAGATTTTATTTTTCTTCAGAAGGTATGCTTTTAAAAAGTTCCTATTTTCTCTCTGCCAATGTTCCATCCTGCTCTTCTGGGCTCTCACTTGAGATAGCAGACCTCGATCCCTCTGATGATCAGGCGAAGATTGATTTTATCGAATCTGCCAATTTTGGATTTTACAGAAAAGCCGCAATCAATGCGGGCTTCCTTATTGACAAAAATATCCCATGGAGATTGAATATAGACTTGAAGTCTCCAATTATTGAAAAGAGATATTCTCACGGAAAAGCCTCTAGTCTTAATTTTGTTGATCAAACTTTTTTTGAATATTTTAACAAGGCATATACCGATGATCTGGAATTGGTGCAAGAGGCTCTTTTCTATGGATATCGGGGAATATACGAGAAGATGGTCGCATCTACAGCGGGCCACGGACACGACCACGGACACGACCATAAAATACCCCCATTACCATCTCTCGGCGCAATTGCAGAGTCACACAGTTTATATTATTGGTTGGGAAAATATGTAGAAATGAAAAACCAAGAGTCCTCCAGCCTCTTTACTGAAAAGCAGCTAGAAGATATTAAACTCACTGTTTTCTCTTTCTCTTCCCCATCTTTAGCAATCGACCATATTGCGAAAAAATTCTCCATGCCATGGCTTGCAGATGGGTCCCTCGTTCACGAGAGATTGAAAAGAGAATTTCAAGAAAATGATGATTTTCCTCTTGACAATTTCTCTGATTATGTTAAAATGGTAGTACAGAATTCAATTAACTCTATCTATTGAGGCATCATTGTTATTTCAGACATTGGACGATAAAAAAGAGTGTGTCGGTATATACTGCGATGGGGAACTTTCTTTCGGAGATGAGGTGCTAGAGGGTCTTTCTAGAACTTGGTCATATTCAGCTTTCCTCCAAGATCATCCTGTTGANTATGCCAAGCTATATTGTGGGGGAAAGTCTCTTGATGAAGTGTGCCCAGAGGCCCTGAGAGACCGGTGGCAAACTGTAGCAAATAAACTCAAGGCTTTCATTAAATCATTTAACACGGCACTTGTATCGCTAAATGAGAGCTGTTTTTTTGATTTAGTTCCAAGGAAGTTTCTCTTGGAGTATTGTTATGTGAAAGATCTTATTTGTCAACATGTTTTCGAGACGTATCCTCGACCAGAGAACTACGAATATACACTTGAATTGGTAAAGATTATCGAAGAGATCAAATATAATAGGTTAAATCTCAACAAAAAGAATCTCTCATTGTACAAATCAAAGCACAGAAAGTTCATTCAAAAATTGGCCAAGCTTGAGCCCTATTGCAAATTCAACACTTGGGGCACAAAGACAGGAAGATTAACGACTGCCTCTAAGACTTTTCCGATCTTGACGATGGAAAAAGAGCTAAGGTGCATCATCGAGCCCAANAACGATTATTTTGTGGAGCTTGACTTCAATGCAGCAGAGTTGAGAACTTTATTGGCATTACAGGGAAAGAGTCAACCCCAAGAGGATATCCACGATTGGAATATCAAAAATGTATTCAAAGAAAATCTCTCCAGAGCAGAGGCAAAAAAGAGAATATTCGCTTGGCTATATAATCCAGAAAGTCAGGATGAACTGTGCGAATCTGCCTATGATAGAAGTTCTGTGGTTGAAAAACACTTCACAGAGGGCCATGTGACGACCTTTTTCAACAAAAAAATAGAGTCAGAAAGCAGGACTGCTCTCAATTATGTCATTCAGAGTACATGTGCGGAAAATGTGTTGAGACAAATGATTAAGGTATCTAATTATATGAAAGGGTGTAAATCACATGTTGCTTTTCCGATCCATGATTCTGTTGTATTGGACTTCTCAATCGAAGACAAAGAAAGATTATCAGAAATCGTAGATATCTTCTCCAGTACAGAACTGGGAAGATTCAAAGTGAATATTAGTGTCGGAAAGAATTTCGGCAACCTTAAAAAGTTAGAGGTTTAAATGAATGTTGTAGGTCTTGGTGATGCTGGGTGTAGAATAGCTGATTGCTTCTCTCAATATCCAGAATATAAAATATTTAAAATAAATGTTGACATCGAAGGAAAAGGATGCTATACTGTACCAGTACTTGAAACTGCGGAGGAGTACGAAAATCACAGTTATCCCAAAATCCGCCCTTTCTTGAAGGGACTAAAGGGAGACACTTTGTTCATCATTGGAGGTTCTGGGAAGATATCCTGTGCCTCCTTAAGAATTCTTGAGAATATCAAGAGGCTTCCAATTTCAATCTTATACATCCAGCCGGATATTGACATGCTCGACAAGACACAGAAAATGCAAGAAAAGGTAGTGAGAAATGTTCTTCAGGAATATAGTCGCTCCGGTGTGTTCGAGAAGGTGTGTCTCGTTTCCAATGCGGCATTAGCAAACATCGTCGGTGGTGCACCAGTTATCGGCTACCATGAGGCCCTAAACGAAGCACTTGTACCTTCGCTGCACATGATTAATTTCTTTTTGAACACGAAGCCTGTCGCAGGATCAATTCCAAAACCAAAGAATACACATCGCATATATACAGTCGGTCTCTTCGATACAGAAAAAAATGAAGAAAAAATGTTTTTTTCCCTTGACAACTCCCGTCATAAATGTTATATTTATGGAGTAAACGAAGAAAAGTTAAAGACTGACAAGAAATTGATGAACAAAATTAAAAAACAAATCGAATCAAAAAAAGAGGAAAATGTTGATATCTCATATGCAATTTATCCTACGGACTACGAACACGATATCGGATATGTAATAGATAGAACCCCCCACATTCAGAATAAAATTTAATTTCATTTTTACAACAACCAGCAGGGCGAGAGATTTGTCGCCTTGACTATAGCCAATATTGGCACAAACAACAAGAGGAGAAAAGACGATGGCATTAGACATCAATAAAATTCGAGCACGCTTAGATAGCGTAAAAAACAATGGCAAAGCCGGAGGATCATTCTGGCGACCAAAAGACGGGACTCAAGTAATTCGCATTGTCCCAACAGAAGACGGCGATCCCTTCAAGGATTACTATTTCCATTACAATCTAGGCCCGGACCAACGCGGTGGACTTCTTTGTCCGAACAAGAACCACGGCGATGATTGCCCTATTTGTAATTTCAAAGATCAGCTTTGGAAGGAATTCAATAGCACCCAAGACCAAGACACTATGAAGATGGCGAAGGATCTTTCCCCTCGCCAGCGATTCTTCTCTCCTGTCCTCGTAAGAGGCGAAGAGTCAGAAGGCATTCGTGTGTGGGGTTANGGCAAAGAAGCATATACTTCTTTGTTGAACTTGGTGCTTAACCCAGAGTATGGAGATATCACTGATGTAGATGCTGGTACCGACCTGACCCTGACCTATGGAAAGCCACCCGGTGCGGCTTTTCCAAAAACAACCCTCACTCCTCGCCGTCGCACTAGTGTGCTTTGTGATGAGGCTGTAGGTGGTGATGCGGAGTGCAATCGATTGCTGGAAAATATCCCCGCTTTCGACAATCTGTTCCAGGTCAAGACCCCAGAGGAGGTCCAAGCGGCCCTCGATGGCTTTATGACATCCTTGGATGCCGAAGCAGGAGAGAGTTCGGAGTTGGTAGTCAACGAAGGTACACCCGATGTCCTCGCAGCTTTTAACGAGTTGACCGGAAATTAGTTCATATCCTCCGAACCGCAGGGAGGCACGGGTTTACAGGTGCCTCACTTTTTTAATCAATCCAAGATGGAGATCAAAACTACATGACAAATAACAATACCACAACCACGGCCTCCGAAGGGAGCACTGTCGAAGTCCATTATCGTGGAACCTTAGCCGATGGAACTGAATTTGATAATTCTCACGAACGAGGAGAGCCAATTAAATTCACCGTAGGCAAAGGACCAATGATTCCGGGCTTCATCGCCGCCATTACAGGGATGGCGGCGGGCGAAACAAAGACAGTAAATATCCCTGCTCAAGAGGCATATGGAGTAACCAATCCAGAGGCAGTCACACAGATTCCTAAGACTAGTTTCCCAGCCGGCCTTGAGCTAAAAGACGGCATGCCAGTCCCAATGCGAACCCCTACAGGTCAAACTGTATACGGTCGAATCACCGAACAGCAGGAAACTACAGTGACGGTTGATTTAAATCATCCACTGGCCGGNGAAGATTTGCAATTTGAAATCGAAATGGTTTCAGTTACAAATACAACTACAGAGGAANCCACTTCAACTGACGAGGAAACCGCTACCTAATTTNGCGCGNNGTATCCGCAGGGAGGCATGGGATTACAGATGCCTCATTTTATTTCAAATTATTTTATATTTTTTGCTTGACAGCGATCACACATTATGTTATATTATTACAAACAAGGAAAGACATTCAAGATTTTCCCTAGAGAGTGCGGGGATAGTGGCACTCAATCATCAAGTTTTTTATGGGAATGTTTCCGTAGAAAAAGATGAATTATTAAACATTGTTCCGTAAATATGGGACTTTTGGAGTTAACATGAAAAATTATAATATTGACGATTACCTTGATGGTGAAATCGCAAGCAGCGATGAGCTGCGACTTGAGAAACCAGAGTTTGGTTGGACATTTATCGAAGGAGAGAGAGCATCTCACTATACTCTTGTTGGAGTTTTAGCAGAGCTAATCGATAACTCTATTGACTCTGATGCAGATAATATTGATATCACACTTGTTTCTGATGGTGACGGCAATTTAATTAAAATTACCATCAAAGACGATGGTAATGGCATGAACCAAGAAGAGCTATCAGGATCATTTAGAATCGGTGCAGGTATTAACAAAGTATATTCAAATAAAAGTATTGGTAAATTTGGCAGAGGAGGAACACTTGGGTGTATCTCTTTGGCAAAAGACAAGAAAACCTTTACCTGCAAGGACGGCATTACCTTGGGAAAAGGGTACAATCTTGATATAGTAAAAGAAAAAGATTGTTGGGTTGTATACAATCTAGATGTGCCTCAAAAAGTTCGCTCTCTCTTGGGAAAGACTGGTGGCACATTAATCGAGCTTTCAGAACTTGATCGTCTTGAAAATGAGTCTTTAAAAGATGTAAAAGGTGAATTAACTCAAAGGTTATCCCAAGTATATAATCGGTTTCTTCAATCCGAAGGAAATATAACAGTAAATGGCATCAAAATTGTTGCATGGGATCCCCTTCGCCTTGAACACCCAGACACTCAGCTTTGGCTTGACGATTACATCATGCATCAAGATGCAGAAGGCATAGAACACCGTGTACAACTTAAGGCAGTGTATCTAGAAGATTTAGAAAATAAAGATAAGCTTATCCAAACCGGGTGGACAATGAACAAGAGTCCGAAGGCCAAGTACGAGACCTTGAAGCAGGCACAAGGTGGATATTTTTATCGAAGCGGCCGCATCATGCACGAAGGTGCCAAGACAAATGCGAATGGCTTAAAAGGTTTTTATGATAAGCATGGGAATTATCGTAATTTTAGGTTCTCTGTGGAATACGATCCAGCACTAGATATCCCATTCGGTACACTTAAAAGCAAAGATGGCTTTAAGATGGAAAAGTCATTAAGTGATAAAATTGCCACGAAGCTTCTCCCCTTTTGGCAGAAAGCACAAGAAGAAAACAAAAACTCTGCATCAAAAGATAATCGGGATAATGTAAAAAAGATTTTGAAAAATCTTAAGAGTAATTTGAATATTCAAAAGCGCATGGCACCAAAAGTGAAAAAAGGATCCTCACTCAGTCACCCTTCAACCAGTGTGCCGAGCGGGAATAGAAGAAGTCCTTCTTCCTCTTCTTCCTCCAGAGATCTTTATCATGTTGAAGAAGTGAGTTGGTCATCAGGCGGTCCAATTGGGAAGATCACTCCGGGATCTCATAGTGATGATTATGAATGGAAATTACAAATCAATGAAATACATCCTACAATTATATCTTTTTGTAGACACACCAAAGAAATTCAAAAAAGTTTTTTTGACATTTTGACAGCGACATTAATTTCCACATATCTTCTCGACGATGATGACAGAGAAGAATTTCTTAATGAATGGAGCCTAAAACTTACTCGCTTTACAAACATGAAATAAAACTAAAGGGGCATGTGTAATGCATGCCCCTTTATATTTACAAGGAGAAAAACATGGCAAGAAAAACAGGATCATCTGCTGGGAAGCTTTC
>JGI25133J35611_10000542_pt1 | contig 20807 bp, 38 predicted proteins | sample ETNvirenome_6_85_FD_35611 | JGI IMG/M metagenome (IMG submission 35611) | reverse complement strand
CGGGGTTTATACCCCTACTTGGGAGGAGGTTATGCGATACAGCCCAACACTTACCAAGTTTCTAAATAAATATCCTGATGTAAAGACACACATTTTAGGACTCTTGGGGCAGAGGCAATCATGTTCTCGTCATGCNGGTGGTGTAATCATATCGAAAGATATTTCGTCGCGCATGCCCCTCATTCAGTCTGGTGGAGTTATTCAAACTCCGTGGTCAGAAGGTCAAAACGTAAGACACCTTGAACCAATGGGCTTTATCAAATTTGACCTGCTTGGTCTTGCATCGCTTAGAATGATTGAAGGGTGTGTGAGGCGAATTTTACAACGACATCATGATATTGAAAGTCCAACAATTGATGATATACGGTCCTACTACAACGCACATTTACATCCTGACACAGTTGACTTTAATGATGAAAGCGTATATAAAAATGTATTTCAAAAAGGAAAGTGGGGAGGCATCTTTCAGTTTACAGAGACTGGAGCTCAAGAACTGTGTAAGCGCGTCTCCCCTTCCAACTTGATTGATATTTCCACGATTACCTCTATCTATAGGCCAGGGCCTTTGTCTGCTGGGGTCGATACAGATTATTTGGAAGCAAAAAATAATCCATCGAGTGTAAAATATTTTCATCCAATCCACAAAGAAATTACGCAAGAAACATATGGTTTTCTTATTTTTCAGGAACAAATTGCTTTGCTAGCACACAAGTTGGGTAAAAATATTTCTCTCGATGAAGGAAATAAATTACGCAAACTGTTCACCAAGAAGGGCGCGGGAAAGAAAGACAAACTCAAAGAGAGCCTTCACGCTCGTTTTGTGAAAGGTTGCCTTGAGAAGGGTGTCGCCCGTTACGATGCTGACGAGTTGTGGAAAAAGTTTGAATACTTTTCTGGATACGGGTTTAATAAAAGTCACGCTGTGGCATATTCTATGATTGGATACCAGTGTGCGTGGCTAATGCACTATTACATGTCGGAGTGGATGGCTGCTTATTTAGACAAAGACCTGGAGAAGGATAAGGATAAGAGACAAAAAGGGATCAACATTGCTAAGTCACATGGCTTTAATGTTAAAAAGGTCAACATTAATGAGTCAGGCGCTGTTTGGGAGGTTTCAAATGATGATCCATTGGTCTTAATCCAGCCTCTTTCAAATGTTGATGGGGTGGGGGGTAAGGCAATTGAAGAAATAATGCAGCATCGCCCATTTCACACGATAGAGGAATTCTTATTTCACGAAGAAATGAGTTATAGGCGAGTCAACAAGAAAGTTCTCGACCGCCTCACAAGAGCGTGCGCGTTAAATGATCTTGTTGATGAGCGTTTTACTGGCCTTAAGCATTTTTGGTCCGTAGTTGCTGTAGATAGGGTCAAGAAGTTGGAGAAATTCCACAAAAATATAGAACTATATTCACCAGAGGGCGACTTCACTGAAGAGGAAAAGATAAAATTTGAAGTTGACTTAACCGGCCTTTTCCCTATTGAGAAGGTAGCTAAGAAAGATTTGTTAATTGCCCTTGAAGACCACTGTGTCCCTCCCTTATCAGAATATGATGCTGATTTGGGCAGCGTTTGGTTCGTGCCCCTCAAAGTTATAGAGAAGAAAACGTCCAAAGGGAGGACTTATTGGATCGTGGAAGCGATTGATCTCAATTCAGTTGTGAGCCGGATAAAGTGTTGGCATGTAAGAGAAACCGATGTTCTACACGTCAATCGACCTTATCTAATTAACAATATTGATTATGATCCTCAATGGGGGTTCTCCGTGAGATCTGCTAAGGCTTTTAAACTTTTGGCTTGATATATATATCGTGGGAGTTTAAGGAAAGCCACACATATTAATTGGAGATTAAATTATGGCAAATTTAACGGTAAAGATAACTGAAGAATTAAATTTAAATGGTGTAGACCAGGGCGCTACAAACACCTTAACAATCAAAGGCATTAATGAAATTTCGAAACGAATTGTGACAGCCACAACAACGGAAGCCGGTTTATTAGGGTTTTTATCAGCCTTGAGCAATGTGGGTGTGACTGCCAATAAAGTTGGTTATTTGGCCGGAATTTTAGACGATGGGGATGTTAGGTATATTAGAATCACAAATTTAGATTCCAGTAATCATATTACTCTAACCTTTAGAGATGAGGACAATACCGAGTTTAGAATCAAGGTAGACGCTGGGCACTCGTTTATTTATCCGGGAGATAATAGCGGGGGAGTAGTTGATACCATGAAGGCGTCAGGTTCCGCCCTGTCTTCTGGCTTATCTGATCTTGTTGATATTACTGTCGATGCTGATACGGCATCTTGTAATGTTGAAGTGTTTGTAGCATCAGCATGAGGAATAAATATAGCATAAATACCTTGACGATTGTTATATGGTGATTATATTATATATGTGAGAGATACAATACTATAAAGGAGGTAAATGTGTCAAATGATAATGAAGTACTAGCAAATGAAGAACAACATATGATTGATTATATTCGTCGCTTAAGAGAGATTGAGGATCAAATGGAGCCCCTCAAAGAGATGAAGCGGCAGTTGAAAGAAGAATATAAAGACGAAGGTAAACTTTCTAAAGAGCAATTATCGGTTGCTCTAAGGGCATATCGAATGCTCAAGAACGATGTAGACCTAGACGAGTTACTGCACAACTACTCTCTTCTTCAGCGTAATTTGCGAGGTGCTCTGTGATTTTAGAGTACATGATGATACGAGAGGGCAAACGCCCTACTCGCTCTAACCCTTCTGATGCCGGATTAGATGTATATTGGAATCCCGATCCCGATGATCATAAGCATGGATGGCCTGGGCATCTACAGGGTGGTGAGAGCGGAGTATTTAAGACTGGGCTTAAAATTGGTGTACCACATGGTTATATGATTCAAGTCATGAATCGATCAAGTATGGCTAGTCGTGGTCTCATCGTTGGAGCTCATGTTATTGACGCCGGATATGATGGAGAAATATTAATCAATCTCCACAACGTGAAAGAATACGATTTAGGCATCAAACCAGGAGCCAAGATCGCTCAGTTGGTAATGATCCCTGTGATCCACTTTCGCTTAAGAGAGGTTGGTTCGCCACTATATCGTGTTCCAATTTGTATTAGTGAGCGTGGTGATGGCGGATTTGGATCGACGGGAGGATAGATGACAAGAAAAATAAAAAGAAATATACAGAAAAGAAAGGCAAAAGAGACCCAAGAGAAGATGACCGAGACGGTTGGTCTATTTGGTAAATTGCCAGACCACTGTCTAGCCTGTCAGACGCCATACGATAAGAAGAGTAAAAAGATGGCCTCAAAATGGCAAGTGATGGTTGATACTCATAATGAGGCGGTTAAACTGTACTGCCCACAGTGCTGGGCAATTGCTCAACAAATTATAGAGGAGAATAAACTATGATGTTATTATATCTTTTGGCATGTGTGAAACATGTAGAATTACAATATGAAATTGAATATCCTTGTGATATTGCAGAAGGCGAAAACATAATGGGGGGCATTGTTGATCAAATTGATAATGGAATTGTTGCTGTCTCCTTTGGTGTAGAAAAAATTGAATATTTTAAATGCAACGATGTACTACAATACATCGGAAGGGGACCAGATTATGAAGCGCTTCAATAGAGGAGATCTTGTTAGAATTATAGGAAGTAATATATTTGGCGTTGTAACGGAAGTTATGATAGTCGACGATAAAATTAAATATCTTGTTTTAAACATCGAGGGAAATATGGAGAAACTTTTAGGTGATGGGATCAAAGAAATTACGAGGGTTCGCCCGCTCAATACATGTCACGGATAGGAGTTAAAAATGTATAGAAGTTATGATGACGTAATGCTTGAGCCTCAGTATTCTGAAGTAAAAAGCAGAAAAGCAATTTCCATCGCACCTTCCTTTGAGATAGGTCCTCCAGAGTGTCAATTTGTGATGTTTATGAATACCCCGATTCTGTCCTCGCCAATGGACACCATAACTGGCCTCAATATGGCTATCACAATGTATTTGGAGGGTGGACTGGGGATCATTCATCGGTATAACACGATCAGCCAACAAGTGTCAATCGTTAATCAGGCACAAGCGGCGTGCAATGGAAATATGGATGTCGTTGCTGCTGCTGTTGGGGTCACCGGGAATTACCTTGAGAGGGCTAAGGCTTTAAGTTCAGCGGGGGTCAATATTATTGTTATTGATGTGGCGCATGGACATCATATTTTGGTCAAAGAAGCGATTCAGAACATAAGACGAGAACTAGGAAAGTGTGTTCATATTATGGCCGGAAACGTAGCTTCCGTCCAGGGCATTGTTGATTTACATAAGTGGGGCGCTGATTCAATTCGAGTAGGGGTTGGCAGTGGTTCAATTTGCAGCACCCGTATACAGACGGGGCACGGGGTTCCAACACTTGAGGTTTTATTGGCGGCAAAAGAAAATGCATACTGCCTTCAACATAGGCCCGTTCTAATCGCAGACGGGGGGATTAAAAATTCAGGAAATATTGTCAAAGCCCTCGCCGCAGGGGCAAGTTATGTAATGTTGGGCTCTCTCTTGTCAGGGACCGATGAAAGCCCAGGTCAAATTATTAATATTGGCAGTAAACAATATAAAACATATCGAGGGATGGCATCTCCACAAGCCCAACAGGATTGGCGTGGTTCCTATAATTCTAATGAAGGAATTGTTGCAAGTGTTCCTTATAAAGGAAGCGTCAGAAATGTTTTAAAAGAATTAAATCGGGGAATACGCAGTGGGTTTTCTTATAGTGGAGCAGAAAATTTAGGCGAACTTCAAGAGTTGGCTATATTTAAGAATGTCTCACCAACCAGTTTACTTGAGAGCAGTACTCATATCTTAGGAGACAAGGGTGTTATCGGGTAGTTATATTGCGTTTAAGGACGAGAGTGGAATCTTGAGGAGATTTGAAGGAGAACTGGATCACCATACAAGGATGAAAATTAGGCTACTGTATGATGGTCTTACACAATCGGAGTTTTTTAGAGCATATGTTAAGGCATACATTGATCGCGATCCACATATATTGGACTTTGTGGAACGTATTAAAAAACGGAAAGGTAAAAGAAATCTCAAAAAATTAGCAAAAACTAAAAAACTTCAGGATCTAGCGAAAGAAATAGAATCACAATTTGGGCTGTCTGACGTTGAAATAGTATCAATTTTTGACCTCCCTGTAGAAGAAAAAACTGAATTATGATTTTTTAGGTGCTTTACCACTATGAGTACTATTTATCTATGTCGAAATTAAAAAAGGAGACTTGTTTCATGAGCAAGAAGAAATTACTTTCAGAGCATCAGATCAGACGGTTTATGGGCCTTGCCGGTGTTGGTACCTTATCCAATGATTTTCTTGGTCGATCAATCAGCCTTCAAGAACAAGAAGAAGAAGAAATGATGGACGATGAGATGGGAATGGCTGCTGAAGACGAGGACATGGAGCCCGTTGGAGAGCCCATGGAAGAACCAGAAATGGGTGCTGCTGATGTTGCCGATGAAGCAACTGTTGAAGATTTGGTAGACGCTATTGCTGCAGCAATTACTGACGCCACAGGCATTCCCGTTGATGCATCTAGTGATGCTGAAGAGCCTATGGAAGAGCCTATGGAAGAGCCCATGGGAGAACCAGAAATGGACATGGCTGCTGAAGAAGAACCAGAAATGGGCTATGATATGATGGAAGTTGTTGATGAGGAAAAACTCGTCAAGGAAGTGTATCGTAGAGTCGCCCAACGCCTCAATAAAATGTTGAAATCTCGTAATTAATTTTACTCATCAATTGAGGCTTTAATGGACATAGCATTTGCTATCATTATTTTCCTTTTTGGTATGTTTACTAATGAAATTTGGAGAAGTATTTTAGGCGTAGGCCTAACGGTAAAAGTCTCTAAGGAAACCATCTACCAAACTTTTAAAGTAGCTAAAGCATTTTCGGACCAAACAGATTTAATCTTGGCTTTTCAATATAAAGCGATGGCGAAATCTGGTATGACAGAAGAAGAGATCAATGATGTGCTTGGTGTCAACTCTTCTGCTCTTTCGATATGGCGTCAAGCGATGTTTGATTCAATCATGGCCGAATGTCCGATGTTGGTTAAAGATCATTTTCAAAAGGATCTTGGGTGGTCTAGTTTCGATTCGATTTTCAGAGATGATAATAAAAAACTTGACGAGGAAAAATAAACTGGTTATAATATAAATATCGGAGGGAATATGACTAGTGAAGAAAAAGAATTAGCAAAATCTGACATAGAAGAAGTAGAAGAACCATCAGACATTTTAAATGCCCTGATGGGTCCAAAGGAGCCGAGAGTTGTTGGTATTTTTGGAGATATCGACGAAGAAAAATCTTCTTTAGCGTGTGCTTCTTTAATATCATTTTATAAAATGGCAGAGGACGAACCAATTGAGATGTTTATTTCTACGAATGGTGGTTCTGCCGACGACATGTTTGCGATTGTCGATACAATAAAATATTTAGATTCTAAAGGTTGCGAGATTCATCTTATTGGCATTGGAAAGGTTATGTCCGCTGGTGTGCTTATACTGGCTTCTGGAACTAAGGGTAAGCGAAGAATTGGGCCAAACACTAGATTGATGCTGCATTCGGTTCAAGGCGGCACTCAAGGTCCATACTATAATATGAAAGAAGATATGGCCAATATGAAGAAATCACAAGAACATTACGCAAGAATATTGTGCCAGGAAACAAAGATGACAATGCAGGAAGTAAGAAAGGTTCTTAACAGAAAGAGAGATACTTATTTTACTGCTCATGAAGCAATTGAAATGGGCATTGCGGATAAAATTTTATAGAGGGAAAACCATGGCAAGGATAAGAGGGTTTCATGCAGAAATAATCGCTGCACAGATGCATAAAATTTTGGAGTCAAAACGGTACAGGTTTTTTGATAGTTCAAAGCCATATGACGTTAATATTATCGGCGTAAGAAGAGATAAAGGAAAAGTAAATAAATTTGACGATATGATCATGGTTGTATATCGTGATCGCTCAAAACGTTGGTGCATTAATTCATATCCAATCACGACCGACCCTGGTTTATACTGGTTAAAAAAGCCTGGAAGGGTGGAGGGCACAGCGATTTTACGACCAGATCAATATAGGTCTGTATATAAAATAGATAAGCACAGGGGTAAGTATGACGCCCTGTGTCAACGCTTAGGTAAAGTGACTGTGTACAGAGACTCAGACAGAGATTCTGTGCATGATATGGATGAAAAAAATACTCAAACAGGTATGTTTGGTATAAACATCCACAAAGCAGGTACTAGTTCTACAAACGTAGACAGGTGGTCTGCAGGATGTCAAGTTTTCAAGAATGCTTCAGATTTTCAAGAATTCATGGATGTCATGAGGCATGCGGAAGAGAACTACGGCAACTCATTTAGTTATACATTAATATTAGAATCAGACATGATGGAGGTATAGTGGCTAAACATTATAGTAATGGAAATTCATTAAATTCAAAGATTACAGAGGGGGTGAACGTATTGGCTGATAACGTTGCCTCTACAATGGGTCCAAAGGGCAGAAACGTAATTCTGCAACATGTTGGAGTCTACCCATTAATCACCAAAGATGGTGTAACTGTAGCTAAGTTCGTAACTCTTGAAGATCCTTTTGCCAATGCCGCAGTTCAGGTAATAAAACAAGCGGCGATTCAAACAAATAATGATGCGGGGGACGGGACAACAACCGCCACGGTCTTATCAAGAGCAATCATTGTGGAGGCTCACAAGTTTATTGCTGCGGGGGCGAACCGAATTGATTTAAAGCGCGGAATAGATAAAGCGGTCAAAGCCATTGATAAGAGATTGGGCGACCTAGCAAAGCCCATTAGCAATGTGGAGGATATTTCTTTTATCGGAACTATTTCTGCCAACAACGATAAAACAATTGGAGACTTAATTGCTTTAGCGGTGGACAAGGTTGGTAAAGACGGATGTATTACTATTGAGGAGTCTAGAAGTAACGAAACTTCTCTGGATCTTAAAGAAGGATTTCGATTCGACTCTGGCCTTGCCGCCACTCAGTTTTTTACTGATAGTCGCAGAGCAGTAGCACAACATGATGATCCCCTCATCATGGTCACCGATTTTAGAATCAAGAGGGTTCAAGAATTAATGCCGATCCTTGAAATTGCTGCAAGGGAAGGGTCTCCTCTTGTTATTGTGGCAGAAGAAGTTGAAGGTGATGCCCTCGCTGCTTGTATAATGAATGCTGTTCGCCACAGAGAAACGGGGATTGGTATGCGGGCAACCGTGATCAAGGCACCAAGATACGGAGAGGAAAGGAGAGAGATCCTGTCTGACCTTGCAAAAACGGTCGGCGCTACATTCTTCTCCAGGTTGTCAGGAAAAAAACTTAAAGATTTCGAATTAACTGATTTTGGGCGGGCAACGGCTATCGAAAGTAATAAACATTTTACAACAATTATCGACGGAAAAGGAATTCAAGCAGAGATCAATGAGACAATTGAGGGCCTTAAGCAAATGCTAAAGGATTCCACGTCAACTCATGAAGCACAAAAAATTCAAGAAAGAATTTCTAGGCTAGCATCGGGGGTTGCTGTTATTAATGTTGGCGGATCGACAGATGTTGAAATGGGAGAAAGAAAAGATCGCATCGAGGATGCCTTAAACGCTGTCAGAAGCGCACAACTTGGTGGGGTAGTATCAGGGGGAGGCACAGCACTTCTAGTGGCTTCTGATGCCCTCAATGGCCTTGAGGTGGGCAATGTTGATGAGCGACTTGGGCTTGATATTGTAAAAAAAGCAATTGAAGCACCATTCAGGCAAATGGCAAGTAATGCTGGATATTCTGCTGATTTAAAATTGCAGCAGATTGTAAACTCTACTGAGCCAATGGTTTGTGATTTCAGAACGGGGGAGATAATTCCTGCCGAGGGGAGTGGGATTATTGATCCGGTAAAAGTTACCCGCTCTGCTCTTACGAATGCAGCGTCTGCAGCATCCACGTTGATCATGGCAGATTATGCAATTATTTTACAAGATAGCTCTTGACGATAGATTAAATTGTGATTATATTATATTTATAAACCAAATAGGAGGTTAAAATGAGTGATAATTTTAGTATGATTCAATGGAAGGTTCCGGTAAGCAGCGTTCCAAAAGAAGTGTATCACACAACCGTGAGGCACGTTAAACAACTACAAGGTGTTCTGGAACAGTTTCCAACTGAGAACACTCAATCTCTAACAAAGGGCGAGGTTGAAACCTTGGATTCGATTCCAACCATTGTTAAAGAGATGCAAGTTGTAAGAAGCGTATTGATTGAACTTGATGCGATACTAGAAAATGGTTCTAATATGCTTGCTGGATACTACCGCCACATGACGGCACCGCCAGAGGAAAGCACAGAGGAATTTCAAGAGGAGGACACCACTGATGCACCAGATATACCAACCACAACCACCGCAATCGATTCAGAAACCGAAGAGTCTTGATTTTTCGATTGGCGATCTTGTCTGGGTACCTCAGAATACTGGGGTACAAAAAAGTTACGCTTGGATGGATGGATTTGCGTATTATCCTGGGGATTACACAGAGCATCCCCTCCATGCGATAGTCATCGATAAATTTTCAGATTCGTCAAACGGCGAGTATGTTGGTTTAGCCGTAGTCTGGAAAGAGAGTCGTATCGTTTGTAAGATTGAAGATGTATTTTTAGTTCGGGAGGGAAAATGATAAGATTAGAAACGTTGGTTAGAGATGGAACAAAATTTATTTTGCGGTCAATTTATTTAAATCCCGCATTTGTAGTGACTATTAGAGAACATGAAATTTTGACGAAAGATCTGCGCGATGGCAAGAAGAGATTTCCAGAAGGTTTGAGCGCAGAACATACACTCAGTGAGATTATTTATTCGGAGGGCTCCAACTCAAAATCTCTTCTTGCGATAGGCTCTCCAGAAATCATTCAGTTAAAACTGTTTAGCAACAGTACAAAAATGTTATTAAGAGGTTGAAATGTTGGGTGTAAAATATTTTGATGTTTATGCATGGGCTACTTGCTCATGGTGTGCCAGAGCAGTGAATCTATTAAAGGAAGCGGGGTTTGAGTTTTCTCTGACTCTACTTGACAATAGTGTTGCAAAGCATCATGAACTAAAACAAAAGACTGGATGGCAAACTGTGCCAATTATAATTGAACATAAACTTGATGGCGAATCAAAGTTGGTGGGTGGGTACACAGATCTTGTGGACTACTTGAGAGATCAATATGGTATAGGTGAGGGTGAAGAGTGAATCTTTTTATTGCTTGTGTCCTATATTCTCTAGGGCATACATTAAATTGGTTTGCCATGCACTCCCAGTTTGTATGGCAGTGGTGGGAGGGTAAACTATTCCCTGCTGCTATTACTTTTGGACTGCCCGGAGTGTTTTGTTTTGTGTGGGGAACAACGTTTGCGTTTAAAGCAATGGAAGAGTTATGGGGTCCCAGGTTTTTGGGCTTCTCAATGTCTTTCTTTGTGTTTCCTTTGTTAACGTGGTATTTCATGAATGAATCTATGTTTACAATGAAGACGATGCTGTGTATTCTTTTATCGTTTTCCATCCTCGCCGTGCAAATTTTTTGGAAATGAGTCAATGGATCTTTCTTCTTTCTTTTTTGTGTTTGGCTTTACTTTAGCTTCGTACTCCGTCATTGCTAATGACAGCGCTCAAACCTTGGGCACCTTCATTGCTTCAAATAAGAAAACAGCGTGGTGGAAGGCTTGGATTTACATGTCTACGATCATGGTGTTAACATTGGGTTACGCCTGGATTACTGGCGACATCGCATATAACAGATTAGATTCGATACCAAGACCGTTAGTCTTTCAGTGGTACCACGGCTTTGCCCCTCTCCTGCTTCTTGGTTTGACCAGATATGGTATACCCGTTAGCACAACATTGTTGACTTTGAGTGTCTTTTCGAGCAGTTTAGTTCTTGAAAAAATAATTCTGAAATCAGCAGTTGGATATGGATTGGCAGCAATTGTTGCGTACTGTTTGTGGGCTGTTCTTTCAAAGTTTTTAAATGAAAAGGAGAAGGTCCGCAAAGAGCGTAAGCGCTTTTGGAAGATTGGCCAGTGGCTTGCTACAGGATTTCTCTGGCATCAGTGGTTGAGTCATGATATTGCTAATGTTGCAGTCTACCTCCCTCGCGGAGCGGACCTGAGTCTGGAAATGTTTTCGGGCTTCATGGTGCTATTGGTCGCCGGCCTCGCTCATCTCTTCTATAGAAAGGGAGGTAAGATTCAAGATATTGTTTCTTCTAAAAGCGGCACACGATTTGCAAGGTCAGCTACGATAATTGATTTTATTTATGCACTTATTCTTTGGTTCTTCAAGGAATATAACAACCTGCCAATGAGTACAACGTGGGTATTCGTTGGACTACTTTGCGGTCGAGAGTTGGCTATTTATCGCACGTTTGGAACGCAGGACAAGATCAAGGAAGTGTTTCCGATGTTGATTGGTGATTTTCTTAAGATGATGGTTGGGTTAGCGCTCAGTGTTGCTTTGGTCGCTGCGGTAGTTTATTTTGGATAATTAAGGAGATAAAATGAAAATAATTAGTAAGCCATGGGGCCATGAAAAAATTTGGGCTCACTGCGAAAAGTATGTTGGAAAAGTCCTGGTGATCAATTCAGGTCATCGTCTATCTAGGCAGTATCATGAAGTCAAAGATGAATCTATATATGTTATGACTGGTACATTGATGCTAGAACTAGGAGATGAATCAAACCTAACAAGAAAAAGTCTTAGGATTGGAGATCATTTTAGAATAAAACCCGGCACGATTCATCGGTTTGCAAACGAGAGTGGCAGTGTCGTGGCTCTCATGGAGGTATCGACACCTGAACTTGGTGATGTTGTGCGTTTATCTGATGATTATTCCAGGATCTAACTTGACATTTTAAGATTGCCGTGGTATATTAAAACTAGTAGCGACACACAACTTTGTTCACATTAAAAGTCTCTCAAATAAGTCGTAGTAATTTCCCTCCGTGTGTCCTGTTGAAAGGGGTTCGATTTAGGTCGAGCTCCTTTCTTTTTATATATGGTGTACTATTTATAATGGAGGATCTTTTAATGTCTGAAAAACAAAAGGGTGAATTGGTTGATCAAATTATTGAGGAGTCAACTTCTAAGAAAGAAATGAAAGACTTTTTTGGAAACTGGAGAGAATACTCCAAAGACTCCAAGCCCCTTAGCCACAAACAAGAGATGCAATTACTCAAAGAGTATTTTTATTCTTTTTTGCCGATGGTTAGTATGACCGATAAAGTTATACAAACCACAAGAGCGCCCGCTCTTCCGATTAGCGAAGTGTTATCAGCGTGGGTTGAATATGATTCCAAAGCATATGATGATTTAAAAAGTACAGACCAAATGTCATATCACGTTCAACTCCCCACCAAGGAGGTTTGTGAAGATATGAATATAGACCTTGAATTAGGATATCCTGGGAACAACGCTGAAAGGATTCGCAGGAGACGGAGGGTTGTAAAGGAGGGAGAGTTGTTTCAGGCTGTCATAATCGCTCTTGGAAAAAATGGTAGAGCCGCATTGATTTGGGGAAAGAAAGATTTAATTGCTGCTTATGACGCTGGCCTCAAGCAGGTCCCTGTCATATTTGAATACCACCGCCAGGTGTAAACTTTAAGATGCCCAGTAGAGGATAGTATTATGATAATCACGAAAACCCAGTTAATGAAAATTATAAAAGAAAGTTTAGCTGACCTTTATGGAGGTGAAGGTCCAAAGGTAGAACAGATAAAACTTCCCGTAAGATGTTTACCAGATTCTTCTAATTCAAATTGTCATGATTGGGCAGTATACGAACCATCTCCCAAGCCGTGGGTTTCTTTTGTATCAGCAGCCACTGGTGGTAGTGGTAAGAAAAAAGCACATATGACTTACTGGATTCCCTTTGACCAGATACCTGATAGTTATGTAATGCCTTACACTGGGAAGACTCCGATTTCGTACATTGACTATAAGGAGTATGATAAAATTGTAAGAGTGTCTAGTAAAGTGACAAAGCGACCTGTGTATCAGTTAAGATATAAAATTGCTGATTTATATAATGAACTTGGGAAGATGGGAGCGTGGTTTGATCCCTCTGGGAAAGGAGGCTTGGCATCAATGCCGATGGGCGAACGTGGAAAGGCAGCGGGCAGAAGACACTCTGGTGTGATAGGAATGTATCCCCCAGAATGGTCTGTGACTTATGGTCATCTAGTTAAGAGGCTAGAGACGTTTAGAAAGAAGTTCGCTGATCCCGTACATGCAGAGAGATTTGAAACGAATGGAAAAGTTGATCAAAAAAAGATTGCAAGTTTTATGGGATTTAGCAATGTAAATGAATTTTCTAACGCAATGAAGCATTTTAAATTTGCTATATCATAAAATTTTAACCACCTACTACCCACCTACTACCCCCCTACCCCTACCTCCCCCCTTTAGTTTATTTTACGTGGTAAAACTAAACTTATACTCAAGATTTACATAGATTTTTAAACCAAAAGGAGCAGAAAATGACTTTAAGTTCTTTTCTAAGAGACATCATTCTGGTAGCGATTGGAATAAACATTTCCTTAATGGCAGTGGGCTATATGCTGGGTGGTGAAAAATTATTTGCAACCGCCGCCGTAAGCTTGGCAAGTCTGATAATAGCAATTGCGATAAAAGCATACGATATTTTTGACTGATCATGGAAGTATTGATGGCATGCACAACGGTCGGCGGATTTTGTTTGGGCGCTATATTCTACGCCGTCTTTGCCATGTCTTTCTTGTGGTATTGTTATTGCCTATATTATTTGCTTTAGTGATTATTGTGCTTATATATTATCCGAAAAAGAGACCATCGTCGACATAAGAAATTATCACAAATTTCACCCAAAAATAATAAAAATCCATGAAAATTCATAAAAATCCATGAGCGCCCCTCCTTGGCAGAAGTGCGTTCAATGAACCTGCTATAAAAATTCAATTTGTTCAGTGCGACCATTTTCTGTCCGCTTAAATGTAAGCGCCAAAAACTGTCCGACCAGATTCTGACCGCTAGCTTTTACATTTTTTTCACATCCATATTTATTTCTGAGTTATGTTCAATCCCCCATATTTATTTCTGAGTTATGTTCAATCCCACGTATTTATTTCTGAGTTATGTTCAATATGAGATTCTTTTTGAGGTGCTGTCATTATTATTATATAAGGGCAAATTATTTTCACCTTAGCTCTTGTCGATTGACAAACGGTGATTAAATTCTTGTCGAAAGGAGTTATGGTGATGCGATTCTTCTATAAATATTTTGAACCTAAAGTTGGCGACCTCGTTGCTGACGGCATGGACGGAACTACAGGCATCATAACTTCCGTTGGGGAATGGATAATCATCTCATACAATAAGCAGCAGGGGCTCAACAAGAGGATGGCAATCTACGTCAACCTTTCAGAATACAACGGTATTACAGAGCAGTATGTCCTCAAATTTTTGGTGCAAGATGACTTAATCGCTTCTCCACTAAAGTTTATTCACAGGGATGACATTGAACTTGTTGATGTAGAAATGTAGACTATTTTCACTTCAGCTCTTGTCGATTGATAAACGGTGATTAAATTATAGAGGAACAAAGGAGAAAGACATGGCAAGAATCTCTTGGAGCAAATTTATTCCAATTCTTCTCGACAACCTAAACCTTCAAGGGAGGGATAGGGAGATAGTTGAGCGCTACGCTTCAATCTACCAACGCAAGAAAACTCTTTCTGTTGGCAAGAAGCGCCACCTCAAATCAATTGCTTCAAATTTAGAGAGGCTCGAATCAGGAGAAGGTAACGCTGATTTGACTATTCTCCATGGAATTTTAAATCACCCCAACGCTTCAGTTGTCTTGTCGGGATGGGACACAAACTTCATCAACAGCCTGATTAGTCAAGTTGTTCGTGGACGTTCTCTCTCCACTCGACAGCAAACCCTGCGAGATGGAATTAAGGACAAAATGACAGATGAGGTCATCCAAGAAAATGCCTCTGCTGTTAGTCATTTTTTAAATCAAGTCAAGAGTGATTTTCAAGGATGCCGAAGAGCTCTTGAATGGGTTTCCAGGTATTACGTGGACATCGCTCCAGAATATGATTATGGCTTCAGCGAGGCTGTTACGAGAGCAATACACAGCCCGCAGCGCTTTAGCAAAGATGATTTGAATAAGATTCAGAACAGGATGCGCCAGAAATATGCGCTCAGGGTCGTCGAGAACATGAAAAAGTCTCCGAAATTTGATGTGAATACTCACGTCACCTTTAGTAGCCTTGGAATGTCTAACAGAGGGGGATTGTCTTGGGGTGACCGCGAGTTAATCTCTCACGATGGTGGGTTCGTTGTGGCTCATCATCAAAAAATCGCTGACGCTGTTCATGGAGGAAACTATTGTAGCGTCCTAATTATTGGAGGAGGTGTTGTTGATGTCCAAGAACGTTTCCTTAAAAAATTTCCTAAAAACAAGTGAGAATTGTTATGAAAGATGAACCAACCGTTGTAAACATTCAAGAAAGAGCAGAAAACCTTATCAAAGGGATGGCTACAATGCTATCGTTCTCTGAATATCACAAACTAAAGTCCGATGAAGCAGAAAGTGATGAATTCGATAAGGTTATGGGAGTTACGGGCATTGGAGAAAAGTTAGAAAAAATAATGATTGATGAATTGACCCAAAAGGGTCTGACGGCGGAGGCGTAGATGAATTATGTTGAAAAAAACACAGGCATAAGGGTGTTTCTGAATTATAAAAACAAAGAAGAGGTTCAAATTCAGATACTTGGTTCCTCTAAATTTCCAAACTTTGTGCGGATGACACCAAAACAATTTCATGAACGATACAAGAAAATTTAAACTTGGAGACTTGGTAAAGGGGATTGAGACTTGGTATGGCAGACGTTCATATCTCGACAGAAGGTTTGTTAAAAACTTTGGTGTGGTTGTTGGTTATGACCACCACCTTGAATCTCTTTATCTTGTCCAATTTCCCTTTGGGACTTACACTATGCAGGAAAGAGACTTGGTTTTAATTTCTGAGAGAGGAGATGAAACGCCTCCATTGTGATATTTATGTTACTGGAGGTTCATGCTGATGTTGGGGAAATTGGTGAGGCACAAGGCAAATGGTAAGATTGGTGTTGTTCTGAACAATCCAGAATACGCCTTCGGTTTTCCCTATGATTTTGAAGGCAACAATCAAGCATATTTTCCAGCAACTTCAGAGGACATATTAAACGGGGAGGTGAGCATAGACGTTAGAAAATATGAAATCCCCCATGTCAAGGTTCTATGGGAGGATGAGAAGAAGCCTCAGTGGGTTAGGGCAGATAATTTAGAAATAATTCAATAGAGCTCTTGACGATAGTGAAATCGTGATTAAATTATAGAGGAAAGGAGGTCATAGTGACTGCTTCATCGTTGGTAATGATAAAAATGTTGTGGTTCATCACAGGTTTTTTGACTTGCTTGGTAGGTATAATTTTACTTGGTAATGTGGAGAGAAAATGAATCAAGAATTAACCGCCATGGAGAAAGTAATCCAGGCATTTGCTCTTTTAAAAGAGGCTTCAAGTAGTCTTGAAACGAACCCAATTGACAATTATGGTTTCAGGGATATGGGAGCTCTCCACTCGATAAGAGAGCACTTTGAACCAACCATCGAGCAAGTCCCTGGAAGAAGTGGCCCCGATGCAAAATCAGCACACCGCTCCAAGATGGAGGGCAAATCAAGAGGCGTAAAGCCTCGAAAGACAATTCAACATTTGAGAGAGGAGGATTGTACAAAGTTTCAATTTGATAAGCAAAATGACCCTATACGCAGGGAGCAGACCTTGCAATATGATGGTTTTTATTTTCATGTTCATCGTACCATGGAGGTACGACCAGCCGTCCTTATTTATGTCGATGGTAACGCTGGAGTGCTAAAAATTAGACGATTGTTAGATTCAAAACAATCTGAGTTTTTACAAAAGTGGAGTCTTGCAAAGCAGCAGGGCAGGAGGGTTAGAGACACAATTGAACTTTCGTTGACTGAAATTTTTGATGTCTGTTTAGATTATGATTTGAAAATCTTGGCAAATAATCAGGTAGTCTCTAAGGCTCGATTGCGTGAGATGTTCGCAAACAAGGAGATAACATTATGAAAAATCATTTACCGTTTGTTAGTTTGTTGATTTTAAATATTGCTGGCGCTTACTATCTTGGAAGTGAGGTGTTGGAACATTTAGAGAGGACTGAAAATGCTGCGGTGGCCGCACAATCCGACAGGGAGTTTCAAACGCTGGGTCATTATAGCCCTGGAAAGTTTTGTATTATTTCAGCAACGGATGATGTTAGTGATGAAGCGTTTAGCCGTATGTCACAGACATGTTATCGCAAACACCTTTTATATCTACAGGCTCAGGAGGCTATCAATGCCAAAACGCAGGAGTAAATGGAAAGTTGGAGACTTACTTACAGACAAACTTTATCCAGGTGATGGTTTTGGTGTACTCGTTGAAATTCTGGACCTGAGACTTAGAGAGCCTTATGTCATAGAGTGTGCTTATCATGGCACCATCCGCATGACAAAGAAAGAGATGGAAGAGACGGTTATAAAGGTGGCATGATGGAGCCTAAATTTAAAGTTGGTGACCTCCTGATGGAGGAGAGATTCCCTCAAGGAGGATATTTCGTTGTGGTGGCAGTCGAACAAAACCGATTTGCAAAAAAAAATAAGGAAAAACTCCAATACAAATTGGCTTTTGATTGGGGAGAGGTTTGGCTTCCTCCATCTTTTATAGAAAGATGCATAAAAGTGATTGATAGCTCTTGACGATAGTCAAACCGTGATTAAATTATAGAGGAACAAAGGAGAAAGAGTGAAGTTAACAAGACTATGCAATTTTTGTCTGGGTGCCGCTGGTGCGGATGTTTATGATTTAGAACACCCAGTTGTTTCAGGTAAGAAGGGGGAGAGGGAGCATCTTAAGGCATTTGCTCACAGCGGGCGTTCGTGCCCTCATTTAAAGTTACAACAGAAGATATGGGTTGAGAAGTCAAATGATTTTTATCAGTCCATGACCTCGCTCTTGAATGATGCTGGGTTTGGACCTGGAGCGTTGCTGGAATTTAAATATTGCAGAAATCGTCTGACTGGATTTTCAGAGATTCGCCACGCTGTTGTGACAGAGGTCAATTTCAACTCTCCGATGCTCTATGGGGTGGGAGTGGTCAGCAATGGTTTAATAAAAATCTCCAGCAACGAAGACTGGCTCAACAACAAGAGGGTGTCCCTATACATGATGGACATTATAAACCAATTTCCTGACATTGGTTGGAGATGGAATGATAGAAAGGAATTTATAGCTGAGAGGTTGCCTCAACTGGATGGGAACAGGCGTTTTAAGTTTGATACTTGGAACAGGGGCTGGCAGACAGATTACAGCCAGCACTCAAGGGCATTCGAGAATATTAAGGTTGTCGTACCAGCACCACTCTCAATCCCTCCTCCAAAGGTTGGGAAGGTTCATTCTGACTTGCTGAAGGCAATTAGAAAAGATGGTCAAGCCCGCTCTAAGCAAATTAGAGAGTGGCATTGGAATTTATTTAGTTAAAACCCTTGACGATACGTATATGGTGATTAAATTATATATGTGAGAGGGACGAACCCTTCATAAAAAACAAAGGAGAGGTTGATATGGCTGCATTAGTTATCGCTGGCGCAATTGCTACTTCATGTACTGCTGGCTTTATAGTTGTTGTTGTTTTAGATTTACTTGAAAAAAAAAAATAAACCCTTGACGATTCGATAACCGTGATTAAATTATAGTTACTGATAGAGAGAAACCTTTAAACCTTACAAACAGGATACCGACACATGTCATTTACTGTTTCTTTTTCCGATGCCCAGTCCGTCATAAACGCAGTCACCCTTGGAGGTCCAGGTTTTCCCATCCTCCTTCGTGGTCGCCATGGGATTGGGAAGTCTTCTGTAGTCTATCAATTTGCAAATCTTCGTGGTTTGCCCATTGTTGAGCGTCGAATCTCTCAAATGACTGAGGGTGACTTGCTTGGGCTCCCCAATACTGACGGTCGAGTCACAACTTGGAACCCTCCCGCTTGGTTCAAGAAAGCCTGTGATGAGCCCGTAGTCCTCTTCCTTGACGAATTGGACCGAGGTACTCTTGAGGTTCGACAGGGAGTTTTTGAGTTAGCTGACTCTCGCAAGTTGGCGGGGCACAGGCTTCACCCTGAGACTATTATCGTCGCCGCATGCAACGGTGGAGAGGGGGAGACAAACTACCTCGTCGCTGAACTTGGACCAGCCGAGTTGGACCGATGGACTGTTATGGATGTAGCACCAACCGTGGAGGAGGGTATTGACTATCTTGCTTCAGAGGGCTTGCCATCTTTGATGGTTGATTTCTTGCGCCAGTACCCCAAACACTTTGAGCACACCAGCGACTTTGAGCCCAACAAGGTTTATCCTTCTCGTCGCTCATGGGAGCGCTTCGGGAGTACAGCCAACAAGAATGGTTGGTTTGACACCAAAGATACGCTTGAAAATAACAAGGGAATGGTGTTTCTCGTTGCCTCTTCTTTCGTGGGGATTGACTCTGGTGCTGCATTGCAGAACTACATCAACGATTATGAGTGGACCATTTCAATTGATGACATCCTCTCAAATTCCTTTGAGTCGGAGGCTGTTGAGCGCATGGCTCCTGCTGAAATCGCAGGGCTTATTGAGTCGCTTGTGTCGAGAGATGACCTACAGGAGAACTTCTCAGGGGAGGCAAATGAGGGGCTCACGCGCCTGTTCAACATGATTCCTGCTGAGATGGTTATGTCTTCGTGGCAAACTCTCTGTAACGCCCTTAAGAACGCTGGTGGCACCAGTTTAGTTGGTCAAGCGTACAAGATGTACGGTTTTGGGCAACTGGTGGCAAGTGCCATCGCCGCTGCCAACCCAACAGCACAGTAGACAAAAGGTGGGGGAGGAGTTTTCCTCCCTCATCAAAATATTTTACAAAATAGACTTGACGATACGTATATGGTGATTAAATTATATATGTGAGAGGGAGATATACTTCAACGGGAGAGAATAAAGTGACAAAAGCAAATAATGCTACAAAGGCTCTTGATAATATTGATGAGTCTTTTGATTTTCGCAAGTTTATGTTCTTGGATGACTTTTTCAATGAACCATTCTTAAGAGCTGTCTTTCGCCAATGCCTCTACCGCAAGAGTACGAGGATTCCGACTGCTGGTGTTTGGTATGATTTTAGCAGGGGGAGGTTTGTATTTGAATACAATGCTGCTTGGTTTGTTTCCCTCAAGGAGGATGAAAAGATACAAGCCCTGTCAGACCCAATCTCCAAGTTTCAAAAATATCGAGAGATGATTTTAGACATCATCCGACATGAATTGTATCACATCACCCTTGGCCATGTAAATGGTGAGAGGAGGCCAGTTGACAAGAGCAAGTGGCAAATGTGGAATATCGCTTGTGACCTTGCAATTAATTCCTTTCTTCCAAACCTACCAAGCAAAGGTTGTGTGCCTGGAGAGGGTCCATTTGAGGATTGGGAGCCAAAACTGGCTTCTGAGGCTTATTATGAACGTCTACTCAAGAATCCCCCTCCTGAACAGCAGAACGGCGGGAGTGGAGAAGGAGAAGGAGAAGAGGGAGAAGAGGGAGAAGGTGGAGGAGGTGGTAATGGACTGCCTGA
>JGI25133J35611_10000537_pt1 | contig 20881 bp, 24 predicted proteins | sample ETNvirenome_6_85_FD_35611 | JGI IMG/M metagenome (IMG submission 35611) | reverse complement strand
ATCAAGACATTGATGGTTTTTGTGACCACACAACGGATCTTTTGGGGGAACTCCACAATCAAGGAAAACTAAAATACTTGGTTGATTCTCCCAAGTTCGTGTCTGAGGCGACGGCCCGAAATTATGCGCTAGAACACCTCAAAAAACATAATGTAGACTATATTTGGCTTGTTGATTCTGACGAATTTTATACAGAAAGAGACATTGGAGAAATTGAAAATTATATTGAAAATTCTGACAAGAACTTATTTAAATTATCTCTTAGGAATTTTGTTTTCGATAAAGATCACTACTTAGAAGAGCCATTCTGCCCTCCTCGCATATTTAAAACCAAAATACCCATCCCAGAACTGGAAGACTTTATTAGGTTAGAAAATTTTTACTGGGATAATGACATCTATTATTCTTACGACAATCAAGCTATAAGATATTGTGATATAGAAGAGCTTACGACCATACCAGAAGGTGTAGCCCATATTAGGCATTATACTTGGTTAAACGATCAGATAGGGAAAAGAAAAGTAGCCTACCAACATAAACATTTCGGGCATTGTGGGTATAAGTGGGACGAAGAGAACCAACGCCTAGAGTTTGATTTGGAGTTTTACAAAAAACAAAACATACCCGTTCCACTAGTAAAGAATATTTACGATGATTAAAGTAAAATTATATGGAGCGAAGGAATATTGGTGCCAGCTTCCTAGAATAAAACAAGGATTTACAGGGCTGGGGCATGAAGTCGTAACAGGAGATGATTACGATTTTATTTATGCCAATAATTTTGATTTTGGAAACAAGGATTCTGAACATCGTGATTCCGCCTTATACCAAGGAGATTCTCAAATACCCAAAAAGGGCTTTAAGATATTTAACGTCTTAGATATTCCCCCTCATATTCCAGACTTCCCCATTAGTAAGCTTAAGGATCAATTGGCTCAAGCAAATGTCGTAACCTGTATTAGTGAGCCAGTAAAAGAACAACTTCGTGAAATAGGGGTCAATGCCCATATTATATGGAACCCCATTAAGGATGTCTTTTACGATCCACAAATGAAAAGAGAAATCAATTGTCTTTATGTGGGTAGGTCTGAAGATCCAAACAAAAGATTTGACTTATTGCAAAACATAGAAAAATATGTTATAGGCCCCAGCGGAGGCTCCCCCAGCGGCAAATATTTGGGTCTAGTCAACGATGTCTCACTTAATCAGCTATATAACTCTTCTAAAATTGTCGCATTGCCCTCCAAGTTTGAGGGCCTAGGACTGCCTGCATTAGAGGCGATGGTTTGCGGGGCGGTTCCTTTGGTTTGTGGTGATAATCCTAATTCAAAACTATGCCCAGATTTTTGTGTTTGCGACCCTACGGTAGAGTCGGTGACACAAAGACACAACCAGTTATTAAATCATTTTTTTCATTATCAAACAGTAATATTAAATGAATGGTCCTCTTGGGCGGAATTTACGTTTTCTAAATTTTCCGTGGTTCAAAATATAGTAGATCTTTATAATGCTCATACAAAATGATTATCGTTTCTACATCGAGAGGACTTTTTGATTTAGAGGGAGGCAAATTTTTTCACGAAGGAGACGGGCCTTATTTTGGATTGGCCCAAGACAACAAGGGGAAGCTTTATTCCATCTGTCGAGCGACAAACAGTATTTTAATTTTCGATAAACAACTAGAATTAATCGGAAAATTTGAAGTAAATGATTGCGCGGACGCACACGGCATAGAAATCTTTGAAAATAATTTATTTATTCTTTCCACGGGCAACAATAAAATTATACAAACTGACCTAAGAGGAAACTTCATTTACACTCATGAAAATTGCATAAAGTGTTCCTCTCATTCCCCCCATATTAACACGATCAAAAAAAATGGTGACAGACTCTTGGTGATGTCTCACAGAGACCAAATCGATAAAGGGGCTTGCTTGTATGAATTTAACCCAGCTACCAAAGACTGCCTCTGTATATCTCGGTCTTTGGGTGAATGTTCGCACAGCATTCTCCCCCTCCACGGAAGACTGTGGATGTGCGACTCTTTAGGAGGGACTGTATTTTCCGTGTCCCTAAAGGAGTCGAACCCAGAACTCTCTACGTCGCCCGACTTGGCCAAAAACGTTCATATAAAAACAGACGGCAAATTTTTACTTAGAGGACTGGCCGTAGACGGCGATTCTTTATATTTGGGGCTGTCTGAGAAAGCCTGCGAGGCAGAGAGACATCAAAACGTTGATGGAGGCGTTGCTGTAATATGTGCAGCGACAGGCCACATAAAAGAAAGAAAAATAATAAAGGGAGGTGGACAAGTTAATGAAATACTATGTTATTAACTTAGAGAAAAGGAAAACTAGGTGGGAAAAATTTAAAGAACAATTTTCTTTAATTGGAGAAGAAAGGGATCTCACGCGGGTTAACGGAGTTGATTTCGGAGGCGGCGATGTAAGTGTAACCAGAGCGGCTTGTTCGGCGGCTCACTATAACGCTATATCTCTTGGTTTAGAATCAGGAGAGCAATTTTTTACCATATTTGAAGACGATGTGTTTTTTTATGATCATACAAGTAGTTTGATATCACAATGTCTTGATTATCTTAATAAAAAAGACTGGCATCTGTTATACTGGGGTTGTGTTCCTAGAGAAGAAACTATCGATACCCCGTTAATAAAAACTGATGAAGACTTTATATTAAAAGTAATGTGTGCTGGGACTGCTCATGCTATAACATACAAAAGAAGCTTCGCCGCAGAATACATAAAAAACTTTCCCAAGAACCTTAATAGAGAGACTTGGGCGCGATGGGCCGACGAAAATACATGCCATGATGTTTTCCTTCGGAGATATCAAAAAGAAGGAAAGTCATATATTCCTCATAAGCTCTGCGCTTGTCAATATAACGGCTACTCAGACATAGACCAGTTCCAAAGTGACCGTCAAGACGTAATAGAAAGTCAGTTTAAGCGATACAAATGATTACCTGTTTAGACATATCAAACAGAGCAATAGGAAATGCTCTTTTTAATTATTATTTTCTGTTAAGAGTAGCTCAAAAAACAGGGCATGCTCCTTATTATCCGACCTCGCAAGAATTTATGCATCATTCTGGGCAAAGAATACAGCAACTAGAAGAAGGTTTTGATATTAAAATACCCAAAAAAGGAGCAACATTTTTGTCTAAATATATCCAGTATGTTTATAGGGAACATCAAGACAATATGTTTGATCAGGAAGTGTTCTCTATAAAAGACAACACTAATTTTGATGGCTATTTCCAAAACAAAGACTATTTTGATTTATCTGATAATCTAGGAATTGAATTCAACGAAAAAATCATAAAGGAGTCGAAAGATATTTTAAATAATTTAAAATTAAACGTCGAGCAAACTGTTTCAGTTCATGTCAGGAGGGGAGATTATTTAAAAATAGACCGTCACCCCGTGCAAGGTATGGAATACTATGAGCAAGCCATAAAGCATTTCCCAGAAAAGTGTTTTTTAGTTTTTTCTGACGATTATGATTGGGTTAAAGAGAATTTCGATGGAGATAGGTTCTTCTGTTTTCCTCCTCAGCATAACGCCTTTATAGACCTTTGTTGCATGTCTTTGTGTTCAGATAATATAATAGCGAATTCTACCTTTTCTTGGTGGGCAGCGTTTTTAAATAAAAACGTAGATAAAAAAGTTATTTATCCCTATAATTGGATCAAGGGTATTGATATGAATATTTTTCCCAAAGAATGGATTAGCTTATGAAAGAAATAAAAAACAAAGAAGGAGAAACTCTCCATCTAATTTATAGAAAATTTGATTTAGAAGCGTTAGATTTCAGGGAAGATATCTCAAGTGAGAAAGAATTTTTGCAGCTTGCCGCCATCAAAATTCCCAACAATCACAAGTTTAGGGGCCACAAACATTTAAAACTTGTTAGAGAAACCGACATAACTCAGGAATGTTGGATTGTCATTGGGGGAAAAGTTAAAACCTTCCATTACGATGAGGAAGATAATCTTTTAGAAGAAAATACATTAGAAGCAGGGGACGCAACAATCACGTTCAGAGGGGGGCATAATTACCAAGCTTTAGAAGATGGCGCTTTAGTATACGAAATAAAAACAGGGCCATATATGGGGCAAACAAAAGATAAAACCTTTTTAAAAAATGCCTAGAGACACATATAAAATAATACAAGCTTCGCCGCCACGCACAGCGAGCACTGTTTTACACAATTTGTTATATGGATTTATATGTCCTACAACACCTTGCTCTAAATGTAATGACGAAACAAAACAAATTATTGTTACTCATAATACTGATTTAGATTATTGGGAAAATCGCCTATCTGGAATGAAGTTGTATTTTGTCTGCTCCGAGAGGCGATCATTAAAACCACCTAGAACAATTGATTCCAAATATTACCACAAAGAAAATTTACTGCGAATTCAATTTGAAGAATTAAATGAAACACCCGAATACTCACTAGAACAAATTGTAGAGAATTTATATGCAAAATTAAAAAAGCTTTTGCCCTCTCATATTAAACTGGATAAAGAATCCGCAACAAAAAGAATAAACAGCATGAATGAACTATATGAGAAAATAAAGGATAAGCCCTTTTCATATTACAATGAATTCTACCACATACACGGTTCTCACAGAAACAGAAATGATTAAACTACACTTAGGTTGCGGTTCTAAAAATTTTGGTAATGAATGGACTCACGTTGATGGAGGAGGTTATGACCACCTTGACGGCGCAGATATTACTAAACTAAAATTTAAAGATAGATCTGTAGATATCATTTATGCCTCTCATGTGTTTGAATATTTCGACAGAGAAAAAGCGGTTTCAGTTCTGAATGAATGGTTTAGAGTTCTTAAGGGTGGGGGTATTTTAAGGATAGCTGTTCCTGATTTTTACCAAATAAGCAAGCTATATATACAAGGAGAATACCCCTTACAAAATTTTCTTGGCCCCTTGTATGGTAAAATGAACATGTCCAAGGAGGCCATTTATCATAAGACAGTTTATGATTTTTTTTCTCTATCTACTCTCCTTCAGTCTGTAGGTTTCGACTCGGTAAAAAAATACAACTGGAGAGACACAGAACACTCTAATGTAGATGATTGTTCACAGGCATATCTTCCTCATATGGATAAAGAAAATGGAACATTAATAAGTTTAAATGTAGAAGCGTCAAAATGTTTGACTTAGTAAAAGAATTTGAGGATGAAATTTCTTCTTGGTTTGGTGCGCCTCACGGAATAGCTGTTGATTCCTGCACTCACGGAATAGAACTATGCTTGCGATTAAATAACGCAGAAAAAGTATCAGTGCCTAAAAGAACATATATATCTATACCTTTTTTAGCCAATAAACTAAATGTGCCTCTTGAATGGAGGGACGAAGATTGGCAAGATTATTACTACCTCGGAGGGACGCCCGTTATAGACGCCGCTGTTTTATGGGAGAAAGATAGCTATATACCTAATACTTTCATGTGCTTAAGCTTTCAATTCCAAAAACACCTCAGTTTAGGCAGAGGGGGCATGATTTTGACAGATAATCTTTCAGCAGCAGAGGAATTGAAAAAGATGTCGTATGACGGCAGGGAACCTAACGTCCCGTGGAGAGATCAAAACATCTCCACTTTTGGGTATCATTACTACATGACCCCAGAGACGGCTCAACTCGGTTTGGAAAAATTGCCAGAAGCAATAAGCACTCCTTCTCGCCAATGGGTGATTAAAGACTGGCCAGACTTGACAAAATTAGATGTATTCTTATAATAGATAAATAAATGCAAAGAGATCGAATAATCTTTAAAAGCAGAAAACCGTTTGAGGAAACCCCCTCTTACGACGAGTGGAATATTTACGAAGATTATATAAAAGAAGATGATATTGTTTATGATCTCGGAGCACACACTGGCTGGATGTCTGAATATTTTTGCCAAGTCGGCAAGCATGTTCACGCTTTTGAGCCAGTTCCCTCTTTTTTTGAGCAATTAAAGGATTATACCAAAGAGTTTTCTAATATTGATTATCATAAAATTGCACTTAGTGATAAAGACGATAGCGAAACCATTGTCGAAGGGCAAAGAGGCGCTTACGCTTTGGGTAGCTACATGAAAGAAAAAGGGTTACCTTTTCCAGATTTCGTGAAAGTAGACATTGAGGGCTTTGAAAGTTTGTTTTTCAAAACGGTAGATTTTATTTTAGAAAAAGGTAAAACTTTCTTTTTTATTGAAATGCATACGTGGTTCCCCAGTTTTAAATTCGTTCAAGAGGGGGGATTTGATTGGAATAGCTTAAAAAAACATCCCTACACTGTGAAGAAATTTAATTGGAAAGACCCCGATAGAATATGGGAAGAGCCAATAACATTAGGCGTGGACGATGACTTTAATCCACAAAAGAATGAAACATTTTCTTATTTATTTATCCCTAAAAATATTTAATAATTAAAATGAAAAAGAAAAAAGCCCTTATAACTGGAATTTCTGGACAAGATGGAAGCTATCTAGCGGAGCTTTTGCTAGAAAAAGATTATGAAGTTTTCGGACTTATTCGCAGGCACTCTTTAGCAAGCACTCAAGAAAAAAGGATAGATCATTTGGTGGGGAAGGGGCTAGTCCATACCGAATACGCAGATTTGTTAGACAGCTCATCTCTTAATAGGCTGATGGCACTCATTAAGCCAGATGAGATCTATAACTTGGCAGCACAAAGTCACGTTAGGGTTAGTTTTGATGTCCCTCAATTTACGCTGCAAACAAATATGATCGGCACCTTAAATTTACTAGAAGCCTATAGGTTTTCTTGCCCAGACTCCAAGTTTTATCAAGCTAGCTCATCAGAGATGTTTGGCAATGAAATAGACAAGGACGGCTTTCAGAGAGAGACCACAAACATGAAACCCGTTAGCCCATATGGATGTTCTAAGCTGGCCGCATACTGCATAGTAAGAAATTATAGAAACTCATACAATCTGTTTGCCTCCAACGGGATACTTTTCAATCATGAGTCTCCGAGAAGGGGAGAAAATTTTGTAACAGCAAAAATCGCGAAAGGGGCGGCAGAGATCGCTGCTGGGAAAAAAGATAAGCTAGTGCTAGGAAATTTGGANGCCTATAGAGACTGGGGGCATTCTAAAGATTACGTTGAAGCCATGTATTTATTACTTCAACATCATGAGCCAGATGAATTTGTGATCTCATCTTTGGAGACGCATTCGGTTAGAGATTTTTGCGAAGAGGCCTTTGGTTATTTTGATTTAGATTATCAAAATTATGTCTCTCAGGACGAAAAATTTATGAGGCCAGAAGAATTAAAAAAATTAAAAGGAGACTCCAGCAGAGCTAGAAAAGCGCTTAACTGGAAACCCAAGTTTAATTTTAAAGGACTAGTTCATGATATGGCTTCTCATTGGGAAAAGAATATTTGATGACTTGACTTGTCTACGGGGGGAGGCATACTAGCNCTATGCCCAAGGGGAAAAAGACCTGTCCTTCTTGCAAGACCGCAGTGGGATGTCCGACAAAGAAGTGTGCTTGCGGTCATAAGTTCGCGTCTAAAAAAAAATCTCGCGCACCTAAAAAATCTCGCGCACCTAAAAAAGCGCCTAAGCCGCATTTTGAAGAGAGGAGGCTCTTTGTAGAAAGGATGCTGGAAGGATCTAAAGCGTCTAATTGGGCGCTAGAGATGACGGTCGCCACAGAGATATTCGAAAACTTTAAAGGAGATTTAGATTTTCTTAGCAAGGTTAAGCCGCCCTTTAAATTAAAAGGCTCCCTTACATATTTTCGGACTCAAGAAGGAAAAAAATATTTAAACAAAAAACACTTGGAGTTTCTCTTTAAGCCACCAGAACTAGATAAATTTATTGACGCAAAGAAGAAAGCGGGCGAAGATATATTGGAGCATAAAACAAAAACGTTGAGGGATTTTTTATATGAGTAAATCAAAAAGTAAAAGCGGATCTAAGGAATTCACAGAGGCATTCTTTAAGTCAAACAAGGAATACCATTATAATCTAGAAGAAAGGGCTGAAGACTATTTAGTGTCCAGCGGATCAATGATACTGGATTCTGTTTTAGGAGGGGGCCTTGGCGCTGGTCTTCACAGGTTTATTGGAGCAAACGAAGGAGGGAAAACGAACGAAGCCCTTCATGTAATGTTTAACATGTTGAAGACTGTAAAGAACTCAAAAGGATTGTTTGTTATGGCGGAAGGAAGACTTAACAACGACATCAAGGAAAGATCTGGAATAAAGTTTGTATACGATCCTTCCGAGTGGGCGGTTGGAACATGTTTAGTATTTGAGTGTCACATCATGGACACTATGGTGGATTTTTTAAGAGGGCTTCTCCGCAACAATCCAGACAGAGAAAAGTTTTGTATAGTTATCGATAGCATGGACGGCTTAATAACTAAAGAAGATTTAGAGAAAAGCAGTAGCGAAGCCAGAAAGGTCGCGGGAGGAGCGCTTATGACCTCTGACTTCCTAAAGAGAATTAGTTTGGGCATGAGTAAGTTTGGTCATATGTGCATCATGATTTCTCAAGTAAGAACCAACATTAATCTTAACCCTTATGCCAAACAAGACCCCAATAATCAGACCAACAGTAGCGGGGGTAATGCGATTCTTCATTATCCTGATTGGATTTTAGAATTTAAAAAACAAAATAAAGGCGATAAGATTTTAGAAAAACCAAATCAGCAGATAACTCACGACAATAAAATCTTCGGACATAATGCGAAGGTTGTTATCTGTAAGTCTACAAATGAAACAACAGGGCAAATAGTGACCTACCCCATTAAGCATGGGCGCATTAATGGCAGATCGATTTGGATTGAGAGGGAAGTGATAGACATGCTCTTAATGTGGGGCTACATTGAACAATCAGGAGCTTGGTATAAACTTGATGAGGAATTACTAAAGCACCTCAAAGAAAACGGCCTTGAGACAAAGGAGGCCTACCAAGGTAGCCAAGCTCTTTATGATTTCCTAGAAGAAGACGAAAAAGTAACTCTTTCTTTAACAGAGTTCGTTAAAAATAAGATTTTAAGCAAATGATTTTCTTATGCACAAATGGTAGAGAGAAAAAAATTAAAAACATCAGCAAGTATTTAATTGACTGGGATGCTACGTGTAAAAGTGGAATACAAAAAGATGTTAAAAATCANATTAAACGCTATTGGTTTGCTGATTATGTCTTTGAAGAGTTCCCTGTTGCAGGAACGCGCTTGACATTAGATTTCTACAATGCTACACAAAAGATAGCCATAGAAGTAGATGGCAATCAGCACTATAAGTTCAATAAATTTTTTCACTCCAACTCTAGACAAAACTTTTTGCAGCAGCTTAAAAGAGACGAAAGAAAAGAGTATTTTTGTGAGCTTAATAAAATTAAATTAATCAGAGTATTAGAGTCAGAGATATTAGAGTCAGATGACTACCCCTACAGTCTGTTAAAACACTTAAAATAGTCTGTTAAAACACTTAAAATGAAATTAGAAAATGANGAGAAACATGGATTACCTCAGTCGCTCCTTGATAAAATTTTTGACTCCACTGGCTCAGTTAGTGGTGGCAACAGGGGCTTTTTGCTGTTATATGTAAACAAAGAGGGCTGCCCCACCATGACGAGTAAGACAGAAAATCCTTGTGTGGAAATGGCCCTTAGNAGATTAATTGAAATGGCGATAAGAAAAAAAGACGAAGAATTGGGATTATGATATTTTCCTACGATCTAGAGAAAAAGGTTCTAAGCGGAATCCTCCAACATCAACACATATGGGAGGAAATTTCTCCCTTTCTTAACGAGAGCGACTTTTATTCTGAAGACTCCAAGGTCAATATCTCAATTTTTAAATTATTAAAAAATGCATTAGACAATGCTGAGAGCATAGACGAAACAATTCTTATCCAAAGGATTCAGCAATTAAGGGCGAGCTTTCCTGACAGCATTGACATTTCAGAATACATTTTCTCTTTAGCTTTTTATAAAATCCCTGAAAAGATTACCATATCCTCGGTAAGAGAATTGAAAAAATATTCCGCTCGCAGGGAGATTTATATGAGCTGCAAGAAGGTGGCCTCCTTTGTCAAGAATGCGGACCCAAATTTAAAGTATGGGGAGCTTATAGATAAATCGGATCAGCTTTATAATAAAAACATAAAGGATTTTGAGATGACAGAGGGAGGCCCTATCAACCTCTTTGAAATAATGGAAGAGGTGATAGAGGAGAGGGGGAACAATCCCGTCGAAGACTTCGGGATGCTTGGGCCACACCCCAGAGTCAACGAGATGTATGGTTCACTGCTTTTGGCGGGAAACATTTCTGTTATAGTTGCGCGAGCGGGAGTGGGTAAAACCAATTTTTGCATGGANTACACNACAAAGGTTTCTGCTCAATACGATGTCCCTGTTCTTCATTTTGATAATGGGGAGATGAGCGAAGAAGAACTTATATTCAGACAGTGCTCTGCGATGACAGGCATTCCTGTTTGGCTTTTGCAAACGGGAAAATGGAGAACAACTTCATATAAAGATTGGTCTTCGGAGGAGGTTGTCCAAAAAGTGAGGGCGGCGTGGGGGAAGATAAAGAATTTAAAATTTTATTACGAAAATGTTGCTGGTATGTCTCCAGATGAAATGTGCTCTCTGCTTAAAAGATTNTATTTCTCTAAGATTGGGCGAGGCAACCCTTTAATATTTGGCTTTGATTATATTAAAAGNGATTTCGGGACTCTTGGTAAAATTGACGGCTGGCAGCAGGTTTCTTATATGGTTCACAAGTTTAAACAAACCATACATCGCGATCTAGCATTTGACGGGAAACCGTGCGTGTCGATGTTAACTTCAGTTCAGTCTAATAGACTCGGGATTACGAGCAATCGAGGAGCAGGAGCAATTGTGGACGACGAGAGCGTTGTATCTCTCTCTGACGGTATTACTCAGTTCTGCTCGCACCTGTTCTTGCTTAGGAGAAAGGTGGCGGAAGAGATCCATGAGGAGGGAGCTAATTTTGGGACACATAAACTCATAAACCTTAAAGCAAGACACCTTGGGAAAAGTGCGCTACGGGCGATTCATCCAGTTGAGATGCCAGACGGCACTAAGAAGCAGAATTTTATTAATTTAAATATTGAAAGCTTTAGAATAGCTGAGCGCGGGGATCTACAAGATATAGTTGATGCCTTTAACGGAGAGGGCATTGCAGTTATAAGCAATGAATCTGAAGAGATACCAATTAACTTAAGAGCATGACTGATCTATGGATTATAAAGAGGTCTTAGAAAACCTTGGGTATAGACTCAAGGATCACGGGTCATACTGGAGGACAAACGCGGTTTATCGCTCTGGCGACAATACAACTGCTTTGCAAATCTATAAAGACACTGGGGTTTGGAAAGATTATGTTGAAGACTCGGTGTTCATGCCGTTTGAAGCGTTATTACAAAAAACTTTAAACACTAAAGATCCGAACGTTGTAAAACATTACCTTAAAGACGACAAAGGGGCGGGCGCTGGCCGTAGAATTAAACAAAAAAATTTATTGAAAGAAGAAAAAACATATCCCTCCAAGGCTTTAAGCAGGCTTTTGCCGCACCATGATTTTTATCTTAAAAAAGGGGTCAGCAGGGAGACTCTTGAAGACTTTCAATGTGGGTTAGCCATGTCTGGCAAAATGTATCAGCGAGTCATTTTTCCTGTGTTTAGAAAAGATGGGCGCATTCATGGGTTCTCAGGCCGTAAGGTCACGGAAGACGAGAGGCCCAAGTGGCTTCACATGGGCAAAGCGTCGGGTTGGTTTTTTCCTTATTACAACATAGATAAAGTCAAGGAAGCTATTGAAGAAAAAGAGGCTGTTCATATAGTAGAATCTATAGGCGACTGTTTGTCGTTGTATGATAATGGAGTAAAAAATGTTTTAGTTTCCTTTGGCCTGAGCATCTCTCCGCGTTTCATTTCTCGTCTCGCATTGTTGCCACTTAAAAAAATATTTATATCATTTAACAATGACTCTTTTTCTTCGCAAAACAGGGGGTTTGAGGGAGCTATAAAATCGATATTCAAACTTGTTAATTCTATTGATTTTGAATCTATTTATTTCGCTCCCCCCAAAGAGAATGATTTTGGNGAAATGAATCAAGAACAAATAGACAAATATATTGAGTCGTGCTATAATCTAAAACACCAAGACTCCATGTCTCAAGTAATTGATGTTGCCAGAGGAATGGATCAAAGAGGAGTAAACAAGAATTTTTCTTCTTCATTCAAAAAACTTATAAAGAAGAATAATTTTCATTATGGAGACCTTTGAAAACAAGCCATTATCAGCGTCACGCATAAAGACACTTCAGATGTGTTCGTGGCAATACTGGTGTAAGTATCACCTAAAGCTCCCCGATACATCAAATGAGGGNAGCCTTAGGGGGACCATCTGCCACGCTGTGTTTGAAAGNTTGGGGAATCCAAAGCACAAGAAACACTATACTAGGATAGTCAAAACTCAAAACGCTTTTGCCTCCCCTCCAGTGAAGAGGATGATAGAGGCCTACGCAAAAAAACACAAGATAGACGATTTTGCCAATTTAGATCTCATAAATCAAATGACAGTGGAGGGGCTTAACTGCGACTTCTTTGGGGACAAAGACGGGAAACCCACCAAGTCTATTAGTGAAAAGGATTTTGACATATCGGTTAATGAAGAGGGGAAGAGCTACCGCATTCTTGGGTTTATAGATAAGCTTTTTCTATTTAAGCGGAAAAGAACGGCCCTTATTAGAGATTTTAAAACATCTAAGCAGGTATTTTCTGGCAAAGAATATACCGACAACATGCAGAACTTAATGTATTGTTTGGCGGTCAAACATTTGTATCCTGAATTTCTTAAAAGGAAGATGGAGTTTTTATTTGTGAAGTTTGATTGCAATAATGATGGATGTTGCGAAATGGACCCCCTAGACGAGGACGAGCTTGAAGGGTTTGAATATTTTTTAACTGAAGTTCAGCAAATTATTAATAATTTTAATGTAGATGCCGCCTCTAAGAACTTGGCTCACGATAAGGGCTACCTAGGGAGAGACGACGGGTTTGCTGGTAGGGTGGTTTGCGGCAGAGCAGAACGTGCTGGTCAACTTAAAAAAGATGGCAACCCTATGTGGTATTGCCCGTTTAAGTTTGCTAGAGAATACTATGTCTTAGTAGACAAAAAGGGGGAAAGGGTAGCGTCTGCTGACCACAAGAAGGATCTTGAGAAAAAAAAGACGAAGGGTCTTAAGATAGAGAAGGTAAAATATGACGGATGCCCCGCTTTTTCCTTTGACAAGACGACTGGTCTCCTGTAATTTATAGGAGTGATACCTTTATTCAAAAGCACCTACAGCATCGGGCGCTCTCTCTTGAGGGTTGAAGATTTGGTGGACATTGCCCAGACTGGCGATGTCAAAAAAATGGTTTTAGTCGAGGATAGCTTCTATGGGTTTAGGGTTATTAATCAGGCCTTCTTAGAGATTGAGGTTCCCATGATATATGGAGTCAGACTTCCTGTTGTTCAGTCGAATTTATCAGAGACTCCCAGTAAATTAATTTTCTTTCCCAAAAACAACAAAGGAGTAATGGAGGCGAGAAACCTATACACAAAGTGCTTCACCTCTGAGGGGGAATGTCTCAATTTATCTAAGATAAGGGCGGCAGAACTAGACGACATAAGCATTGGAGTCCCTTTTTACGATTCTTATATTTTTAATAATCTTTTTCATTTTGGGCTTTGTGATTTATCGCTAGACGACTTCGATCATTTTTATTTAGAAGAGCAAAACGACCACCCCTTTGATTTCCAGATAAGTAGCGCCCTTAAAAGGTTTGGAGTTCCAACACAAAGGGCTAAGAGTATTTATTATAAAAACAAGGATGATTTTGAGGCGTTTCAAATGTATAAAGCGGTATGTAACCGCCAACAAGGAAGGGTTCCTTCTTTTAGCAATCCTAGGTTAAATGATTTTTGCTCAAATGAATTCTGTTATGAATCTTATTTAGAAAATGTTACCAAGTAATCAAAAATATATTGTCTTTGACACAGAAACAGAGGGATTAAATTTGTTTTCCTCTAAGGCGTGGCAGCTATCTTGGATAGTATGCCAAGGAAACAAGATCCTTGAAACCCATGACGAGTTTATCGCTCACAAAGAGTTAAACATACCCACCGTTGTTAAAAATATTACAGGATTTGATTGGGACTCATATAATAGCAAATCAAAATCCTTGTCGGCGGTCTGGAGCAAGTTTGAGAAACACCTATTCGACCCCCAATACATCATTGTTGGTCAAAATTTATTAGGGTTTGATGTTTACATGATTGCGATTTTGCAGCGCCTTCTTGGCCAACAGCCAGACTATTCTTATTTGTCTAGAATTTACGATACTCGGGCCTTGGGGAAGGCATACAGAGAGGAACTCCAAAAACCCAAGGGAGATTTTTTGAGCTGGCAGTATAAAATCATTAATGATCGCAGCTTGAAGGCCAAGGCCTCACAAAACCAGCTTTTAAAGTTTTTTGATATAGATTTTGATGAGAGCAAATTGCACGATGGACTTTACGATGTTCAAATGTGCTTCAAGGTTTTTTTAAAGCTTAAAAAACACATGGACTTGTAATGTTTGACGACTTCACCCCTTATGACGATTGCGAACCTGCGGGAGTAGAACTCCCCAAAACAGTCGTTGACGCTAAAAAGCTAGAAGAGATTGGCCTTAGCCCCAATAGCTCTACGAAGGAGATATTATATGAGCTGGCTAGGAAGGGTTTAAGGGAAAAGGGAATCACTAAACACGAAAACAAACAAGCGTATTTCGAAAGAACAAAACAAGAGCTAGAGACCTTCGAAGAGCTTGGATTTACCGATTATATTTTATTAAATTGGGATGTTTTAAATTTTTGTCATGAGCACGACATACCTACTGGCGCTGGAAGGGGCTCTGCTGCGGGCTCTCTCGTCTTATTTCTCCTTGGGGTAACTAATATTGACCCCATCCCTCACGATCTTTTCTTTGAGAGATTCGTATCGAAATCAAGGGCTAAAAAAGTAACAGACAAACGAGGTAAAGAGTTCCTAGTGGGGAGCCTTTTACCCGATGTGGATTCTGACATATCTTACGAGCAGAGACAAAAAGTTATTCAATATATTGAGCGCAAACATGAAGGGAAGACGGCTAAGATCCTAACTTTCAACACCTTTAGTTCAAAGCTTTGCATTAGAGAGGCGACAAAATATTTTGATGAAGCTAACGAAGATGGGGCGAATCAAGTATCCGATATGATACCCAAGCTGCACGGCACGGTTTTCCCTCTAGAAACAGCGCGAGAGGAGAACGGCAAATTTAAAACATGGGCTAAAAAACATGAGAAAACGTTTAAAAACGCTCTAAAAATAGAGGGCCTCCCTAAAAACACGGGGGTTCATCCATCTGGTATTGCTATTTGTTGTGAGAAGATAGAGGGGGTGGTTCCTCTTCAAAGAACCAAGGATGGTGATTTGGTGACGGGCTATGACATGTCAGACGTTGCTGATCTTATGGTTAAATTTGACATTTTGGGGCTCAGAACCCTAACAATCGCACATAAAACCTGCGAAAAGGTCGGGATAGATATTGAAGACATTGATTCTAGCGATCCGATTATTTATGAGGTTTTACAGGACTTCAGACACCCAGTGGGCCTTTTTCAAATATCAGCAGAAACCAATTTTAGGGTCTGCAAAGAGATAAGACCGAAAGATATAAATGAGCTTTCTGATGTGGTGGCTCTTGCCAGACCTGCGGCCCTTCAGTTTGTTGATACATACAAAACTCAAAAGAGCGCCCCCGCCCCTCTCGATTTGCATCCAGAACTTGACCAGATTTTATCATGGTCTAAAAATGTTATTTTATACCAAGAGCAATTAATGCAAATTGCGAACAGAGTGTTTGGACTATCTCTTGAAGAGGCTGAAATCTTAAGGAGGATTGTGGGTAAAAAGAAGGTTGACGAAATGCCCAAGTGGAAGGATAGAATTTATAGCGCAGGAGAAGAAAAAGGGCTAGATGAAGGGATTAGTGATTTCTATTGGGACTCATTGATCGCCGCCTCTCACTATTCTTTTAACAAATCACATAGTTTTGCTTATGCTGATTTGGCGGCCAAAACTGTTTACTTAAAACATAAGCACCCTCAAGAGTTTTTCCTGTCTGTTTTGGAGTGTGCGGAGTTTGACCCAGAACCCCTCCTTACGGTAGCTGGCGTTACTGAAGAGTTGTCAGATTTTGGCATGAAGATGCTCCCCCCCTGTCTTTTTAAATCGGACTTTCACTTCAAGGTCGAGGAGGGGAACATTAGATATGGTTTAAACAGCATTAAGGGGATCTCCCTCAAGTCTTTGCAAAGCCTTGTGGAGTTCAGGGGTCTATTATTTAATAATAAATATGAGGTATTTTTAGCGGCAAAACAATGCGGGATAAATATTGGCATTTTAGCATCCCTAATTCAAGCGGGGACAATGGATCATGCTGGCGGCAATAGAACTCGTCTGGTCCTTGAGGCCCAAGCATTCAACTTGTTAACCGATAGAGAGAAAAGAAATTTTGCAAAGATAGGGGAAAGATTTGGTTATGATATCCTTGGCGCCATCTCAGAGGTTATAGAAAAACAAACTTTAGGTGATGACAATAAGCCTATTATGTCTGAAAAAAGATTTAATACTTTTAAAGACAAGTTTCAAGGATACAAAAAAATATACAATCAGAACAGAGACCACGAAAAGTTTGCCAAGTGGACGTATGAAACCAAGTTGTTGGGATATAGCTATTCTCATGACTTAAGGGACTGCTTTAAAGATAAGTTTTCTTCTTTGCAAGACCTTAGGGAAATAGAAAGCTTGGGTGAGAGGCAGAGCTTTCAGGTGGTGGGACAAATAAAAGATTTTTTCACTAAAACCTCTCAAAATGGCAATAAGTATATGATATTATTATTGTCTGATAATACCGCTACAAAGAAATTTTTATTTATGGATAACTCAAGAGAAGAAAAGCTTACTAATTTCTTAAAAACAAATAAAGTAAGAAAAAGCGAGGTTGTAGTTCTTAACGGCTCTAAGAGCAGGGACGCCTTTTTTGTGGACACGATAGACCCTGTGAAAACAAACATTTATATGAAGCTTAGGGAGGTGAAGAGTGCCTAATCTCCCTCTTACTCCACATCTAGAGAGGGTTTTAGAGAAAGCAAAAGACCTTTCTCTTGTCGTCAAAAGAAACGGGGTTGATGTCGATTTATTCTTCCATTGTTTTATAAATGACCTTGCCCATTCTTGTGTTTCTATTTTTAAAAATCTCCGCTTAGACCCTCAAATATTATTGGTAGAATCTAGGGATGTTTTAATTAAAAAAAGGGAAAACAAAAACCCCACAAGAAGGCTTAAGGCAGACATTAGGAAGCTATTAAAGGACGCTGAAGATATAGCGGAAAACACTTTTGGTCTCGATTACCTTCCCCCAGAGGTAATATTACTGACATTTTTTGATGATACCCACTGCCCCAAGGCCATAAAGTCGGCCTATCCAAAGGGGGATGAGGAGGCGGATGCCATCGTTTTGGCATTAATAACAGAATGCTCCTTGGCAATTAAAGATGTTGAACCTGAGGCGACGAGCAGTTCTTTTGAGTTTGAAAAAACGCCAGAAGACTGGATTGATATGTTTGATAAAAACGAGATTCTTTCTCAGTTTGCAGAAAATCTAAACCTAAAGGCAGTAAACAAAGAGTTTGATAAGATTGTGGATTTCGACGGGAAAATTGACGAGCTGGCAACTATCCTGTGCAGAAAGAAGAAGCCCAATGCGATTCTTGTGGGGCCAGCGGGGACAGGGAAGACCTCTTTGGTGGAGGGCTTGGCTTTAAAAATTGTTGCTGGAGATGCTCCAGAACTTATTGCCAACAAGGTTATTTATTCGGTTAGTTTATCTAGCATGGTTGCTGGGACGGAGTATAGGGGGCAGTTTGAAAAAAGGTTGGAGGACTTCATTAGGGAGGCAAAAAAATATACGAATCTTATTTTATTTATTGATGAGGTTCACACCTTGGTCGGAGCAGGCGGGGTCACCAACAATTCTTTAGAGGCCTCTAATATTCTTAAACCAGAACTTGCCAGAGGAACCATTAGTTGCATAGGAGCTACAACGATTAATGAATATACCAATACAATCAAAAAAGATACGGCCCTAGACCGTAGATTTGAGAGGGTAATCATCAGGGAGCCCTCTAGGTTCCAGATGGAAGAAATTCTGCCCACAATAATTTCATATTATCAAGATTTTCATGTAGTAGAATACAGCAAAAGCTTCTTAAGTAATGTCATTGATTATTGCGAAAAATACATTCCTAATAAATTCTATCCCGATAAAGCCATCGATGTTATTGACCATTGTGGCGCTCAAGCAAAGGTAAATTTTTGGCACCTTAGCCCCTCCATTAAAACTATCCAAATGAAAACGGTAGAGGCTGCGTTAGATCCCCAAAAGGATCACACAGAGTTGCTTGAAAAGCTAAACACTAGTTTGGAAAAATGGACCGAGAAGGTTAACAACGAGCACCCGAAAGTTAAGTTGAGTCACTTAAAAGATTTCTTTGACAAGAAGAGGAATCCCTTGAATAACAGGAAAATCGTTTCTCAAGTTTTCGGAAGCCTAACTTCGTTAGTGGGCCAGAAAGAAATGCTAAGCAGACTGAAAGAGAAAATAATACTCTCTGGGATGGGGATAAGAAAGTCAGACAATTTCTCTTCCCCTGATTGTTTTGTCATTAGCGGCCCCGAATTTAGCGGTAGATCGTATTTTACTGATCTTTTAAAGAACAGTCTTCAAAAACATGGGGTCAATGTATTGTCCTACAACGGAGTTCATTTTGCTGACGCCTTTGCTCCTCATAAAATAGCTACGACACAGGGCAACAATACGTCCATCTGTGAAAAGATTTTAATTACTCCTAACAGCGTGATAATCATAGATGATTTTCACAAAGTTGACAATTTAGCCATCCCCCTATTCAGTCAAATATTCAAGCATGGCAAATTACAGATGAGCAATGGAGAGGTGGCTGATTTCACCAACTGTAAGATTTTTCTTACAAGCGCTATTTCGAGTAGCCAGTCCTCGATGGGGTTTCAGGGGGCAGCTTCTGACAAAGCGAATCTGATGTTGCATCCCGACATTTTGTCTCTGGTTGACGAACCGTTTACTCTCAAAGAACTTGACGAGAGAGGCCTACGTAGACTCTTGTGGATGAAATTAAAAAGGATTAAAAATAGAATTAAGGACAATGACATTGGGCTGGAGTTTGATTTTGCTTATCTGCGCGGGATTGTCAGCCAGCTTAAAGCAGAGAAAAACAAAACAGAAGCTTTAAACAAAAAGATTCTGTCTGAAATAATGCCCAATATTTCAAAGGCTATTTTAAAGGGGTCTCAGAAAATAAAGCTATAAAAAACCCGCAGATTTCTCTGCGGGCTTTGAGGGGTTAAACCACTAGCGCTGGATCAACCAAGGTTAACCTTTGCAACACTGCTTTTCGCCAACTGGCGAGTTTGGTAGTTGTTGCGGTCATAAACCCTGATATAATCGGGGGTTTCGTTTACAAACTGGGCGTTCATTACGTCTCCTTGCGTAGTATAGAGACCGAAAAAGCGCCCTCTAGAGTTACGGATCATTTTTAACGCCGACTTCTGTTTATTAGTCAGTTTCATAAAGCCCATTTTAATCGAAAAAAGGAGATTGTCAACATTTTTGTGGAAAAAATTGGTTTTTTCTAGATCATAAAGCATGGGAGCACATTCAGAGCCTTGCTGCGCTCAGGTATTGCCTCCATCGAGGCGGAAAGAAAAAACCCTCGTTTGTTGTTGCGGTAACTATAGGAGCGGGTCTACTTTAATTTATTTAATAGCGCGACACCTTATAGACTATTCGGGGTGCGCCGATTATATGATAGAAAAGATTCATGAGGATTGGTCCCAGCTCCTTATGCGACCTGAACGCAGCATCCTGCTATACAGCTATAGAGACGTAAGAGACGTTATGGCTTCTTTTAGCCAGATGCGATCCTCCGACTTTGACACTTTTGAAGATAGAACGGGGAAAGGGCCAAGGCGTAATGTGGTAGAATTTATAAAATTTATGATAAGGTATGACATTAACATAAAGAGATATTGCAATCAATTTCCTGCTCATACTTTAATATTCAAATACGAGACGGATATAATAGGAAAAACTTATCAGCTAGTTGAAAAAATTCGAGAATTTCTGTTGATTTCTGATGATAGATGGAGCAAAGAGATCGCCCAAAATCTCTCTTTTGAAAATGTCAAAGGATATACTGACGTTTTAGTCAAACTTGATAAAGCTAGCAAACTCCACCCCAATCACCTGACGAATGGCAAGACCGAAAAATATAAAGAGGTATTTACCGAAGACCAAATAAACCAAATAAATGGCGATGAAGAAATTGCAGGTTGGCTTATAGAAAATGGATATAAAATATGAGTGGAAGCACAGCTAAGAAAATCAGGAAGCTTTTGGGGCAGGATAAAAAAAATCCTAATCCGATACAAAAAAGACTTTACAAGAAACTGAAGGGACGTTATGCTTCCCTTGGTCCTGAGGCTTTTTGGAAAAGCGTAGAAGGACGTTTCAAAAATCAATAAACGAAGTTATGAGCGAAGAAAATATCAACGAACAAATCATTACCGAAGAAGAAGCTACTGGCAAAAGCGAGTGGAGCAAGCGTGAATTAGGCGCACTTTGGAGGGTTGACGGAGAAAAGCAATCTTATTATAGCGGAGAGATTAA
>JGI25133J35611_10000531_pt1 | contig 21042 bp, 33 predicted proteins | sample ETNvirenome_6_85_FD_35611 | JGI IMG/M metagenome (IMG submission 35611) | reverse complement strand
ATACCATCGATTCTAAGAAAGAACTTTTCTACCAGGGATCCTAAGACAAAGGAGCAGTGGCTCAATAATTTTGAGCATGAGCTGATTAATTATTATCATGACCTAACGGGTGTGAAGCTTATCCTCCGCACGCTGACTGAGAGAAGGGAGATGTTCGGTGAGCTCAAGTGAACAGCTAATTCGACAGTATGTTAGAGAATCTCTGATAGCTGAGAGAAAGGGAAGGGAGTCTGTGCTTAGAAGGGGTACCGGTCCCGGTGTGTCAACTGCTGGCATCGATGCTCTTAATATTCTTAAGCAGGCTAAGAAGGTTATAACTCACTTTGCTAACGCAATTGGTGCGGCCATACACACAGGAACAGCCCTATTCAAGGGTGCTGAGTCTGTGTTTAAGGTCGGAGCAGAGGGGATCAAGGGTGTATTCACAGATCACAAACCTGACTATGACTCAATTATAACTGGTCAGGCTGCTGCTTTAAGAAAGTCACGTGAATTTTTTGGAATAGACAAGATTCCTACGCTTGGACAGTCGATGGGGTTTACAAAGGGCAGTTCAATTCGCGAGTCAGATGTGATCTCTTTATGTGACATGAACATGTCCTTTCTCATTGAAGATTATAAATCTGAAACAGAGATCGTCGACGACGCAGTCAGGGCAGCTGCAGAAGAGATTGAAGAAGAACCAGAGATAGTTGAGCCAGAGATAATTGAGCCAGAGCTAGAAGAACCAGAGATAGTTGAACCCCTTCTGCCAGAGGAAGATCCTGAGCTAGCACCCCCTCCAGGAAGTGAGTTAGAGACAGAGCTTCAACCGGAGCCTGCGTTTGATCCTTCTTCAAGTGTAGAGGTTGCATCACACATGGCAGCTGCAACACAGTCTGATATTGATAGGATTATGTCACAGTATAGGGACATCATGGCTTCCAATTCTCTAGAAAAGGCTGTTAGAGAGATATCAATATTGATGGGAAAACCTGGGTCTGAAATTGGGTATACACCACAGGGACTTGCTCAAAGTGTTATGGCTATCACGGGTGAGGAGCCCACAGTTGAGGAAATAGAGTCAGGATCACAGGAGATTCTTGGCAATGTTAAGAGATTCTTTCCAGGAATATTTAGGGGAATTTTAAAAGGTGCAAAAGGGCACGCGCTTACCCTTGCAGCAGATCTACCCCCAGATTCTCTTGAAGCTGTAACTGGCGCAATATCTCCAATATATGATTCTGCATTGGGTCAAATCAAGCTCGGCACAAAAGAAGATGAACTAGGCCTATAAACTTTTTTTATAATTGTGCCATAATTCATTATCAATGGAGATTATTATGACAGAAAAAAGTGGAAACTGGTTTCCCGAGATCATGTATGAGGAATCACAAGACGGAGGTTCTTCTCAGATACCGTTTGTTATGGTTCCTGATGGTGAGGAGATGCCCAGGCTTATGTTTATCTTTGAGAGCCGCGCTAGCGGAACTTATGAGCCCGGGCTTGACGGTGAGGAGGTTCCTGTCTACGAGTGGGATCTTCATCAGTATGCTGACATGGCTGTATTAAAGGACAGACTTTCTCCCTCTATCTACGACATTGTTAGAAAGTCACTTGGGCTAGAGCCGCTCGCCATAGCGTCTGCAAAAGGATCCCAGATCACAGATAGGATTAGAATTAATTTAGATGAAAGCTCAGAAGGTATGAAAGTTGATTGAAGTTTCTAGAGTTGTGAAATAGTTAATACAGCGTATAGGAGATTTATCATGCGTTTCAACGCCAACAGATTAGCAACACTTGCTGGAATTCCCACATCTTCAAATAGAAGATCACTTAATGAAGCTGGAAATCAGAGTCGCCACGATGAGAAATATGACGAGGGTGTCGACTGGTATTCAGGAGACTTGAGTGAGGTAGACGATCCTGAGTATGATCCGTTTGCTGCAGCCGGAGAAGGAGAGTTTACTGCAGGCGGAGAAGAAGAGTTTACTGCAGGCGGAGAAGGAGAGTTTGCTGCAGGCGGAGAAGGAGAGATGGCGATGGTTGATGATCTGGATCCCGAACTAAATCCCGAACTAGATCCCGAACTAGATCCTGAAGTCGGAGACCTAGCTCTTGAGTTCGATATGGGCGATCCAGACGACCCCGCCATGATGTCCGATGAGGAACTGGAACTCGTGGGCGAAGAGGTCGTAGAGATCAATGAGACTATGCTTCGTCGTGAGATCTCAAGAATGAGACGTGAGAGAGCTCACAGGGCAAACTCTAGAAGTGTTCAGCTGCAGGAAGAGAGGCACCTGAGAAATGCAATTAAGAGTGAGATAGGTAGCATCCTTGGAGAGCTTGGCGAGAGAAGAGACCTATACACGACCCGACACTGGTTGTATGGTGATAGGAAGCCTCGCAATAGCAAGCATGGATATGTTGCTCGCGGCGGATTCGGTATCGGGTTTGAATAGCCAGGAGAGATAATGCAGCTACATCCATCCGTTGTAAAGCGGTTAATTAGAATTTATACGACATACGGCGGACATAGAGAGGAACAACGTCTCAGAGATGAGCTTAAGAAGGTTGATCTTACGCCGTACACACAGAAGACGGGCGGTCAGGATTCATTTCTTGTTCTAACAGAAGATATAGAGGCATATATCAATACGTTGCGCTAGAGAGATTAATTTTTTTATTTAAAATGGAGACCATAGGGTCTCCTATTTTTTTATACGTTTATGTCTTCGTGGTGTATCTTTTTTTTATGGAGATATAGCTTTGTATGATGTCGGTCAGGTTTTATATCTGCTTCTTAGCAAGAGTAAAAAGATAGCACCTGTTCAGGTTGTGGAGCAGATTGTTAGAAAAAGCATAGAGGGAGAGCAGGTTTCATATATGGTAAGGCTGCCAAATAAAGAGAATTCGAAGATGCTTCTTTCAAAGATTGACTGTGAGGTATTTACTAGCTGTGATTCAATTAGAGGGACTATGATAAAAAATGCTACAGATGCAATTGATCATCTTGTATCGGGTTCAAGAGAAATTGCGAAAAGTGTCTTTGGTGATGAGCCTATTGAAGACATTTTTAACACACACTCAAGTAGTGAAAAAGTAAACGATCAAGATGAACATGAAGATCTAGTTACAGTTGATCTTGGAGACGGGTTAAAGGGAAAAATTAATATATCATCGATAGGGCAAGTAATATGAGTATTGAAAAAATTCTATCAGATCTAGATATCAAAAGGCTTAGAGACAAAGGAGTCCTGCAGGAGTGTGAAGTTGCAATTCAAGTGGGAGATATTTTAATTGCTGAGAATGTCTTAACTAATGTGAGAAGAGTCTTAGATTCTAACTTGATCATCTCTGAATCGTCTAGAAAGATCCTAAAGGGTTAAGCGTGATCCAGACAAATAAGATTATAAAGTTTGATGTTAGTGCCAGGCAGCGCCTCTTGAACGGTGTTGACGTTTTAGCAAATGCTGTTAAGATTACAATGGGGCCGCGCGGGCAAAATGTTGTCATTGAACAACAAGCAGGATCACCCATTCTCACAAAGGACGGTGTAACTGTTGCGAGGGCTGTTAATTTAAAAGATCAGTTTGATAATCTCGGTGTTCAGATTATTAAGGAGGCAGCTTCTAGAACCGCCGATGTAGCAGGAGATGGTACAACTACGGCTACTGTTCTATCTCAGTCAATATTTTCTGAAGGTGTAAAAATGCTAGCCGCGGGATTTCAGTCATCTGAGCTTAAATTAGGAATTGATAGTGCAGTTAAACAGGTTATCAACAATCTTCGTGACATGTCAATTCAGGTTACATCAGACAGGGAGATAGAGAACGTTGGAACAATTTCAGCGAACGGTGAGTCAGAGATAGGTCAGCTTCTTGTTCAAGCTGTCAATGCTGTTGGTCGAGACGGTGTTATCACGGTTGAGGAAGCAAAGGGGTTTAATACTACCCTTACAACAGTCGAGGGAATGAAAATAGAGAGAGGGTATTTATCTCCTTACTTTGTTACAAATCAAGATAAGATGACGTCTGAGCTCAATAATCCTCTGATCATGCTGTGTAATTCTAAAATTAATAATATGAAGGATATTGTAGCCATTCTCGAGAATGTTCTTGATTCTGGCAGATCTCTTTTTATTATAGCAGGTGATGTAGACGGTGATGCAATGCAGGGACTTGTTGTCAATAGTGTAAGGGGCACCCTTGAGTCGTGTGCAATAAGGGCTCCGGGCTTTGGAGAGAGCAGAGTTGAAATTCTTCAAGATCTCTCTGTGCTTCTCGATTGCGACGTTATATCTGATGCAACGGGAATCTCACTAAAAGATGTCACTCTAGAAAATCTCGGAACGTGCAAGAAAGTTATTTGTGGAAAATCTGAAACAATTTTCATTGGTTGTTCTGGTGACGCTAGTGAAATTAAAGAAAGAATTTCATCAATAAGAAAACAATTAGACAGCGTATCTCTCGATCATGCGTCGGAAGCTCTTTTAAAAGATAGGCTGTCAAAGCTTTCCGGAGGTGTTGCAATACTTCGTGTAGGAGGTGCAACTGAGATTGAACTTAGAGAGAGAAAAGATAGAGTTGACGATGCACTTCACTCAACAAAGGCAGCAATCGAAGAAGGGATTCTTCCTGGCGGAGGTGTTGCACTCGTCAGAGCGTCTCAGCAGCTTTCATCTCACGTAAATGAAAAAATGACAGGAATCGATGCAGGTGCTCAAATTGTAAAGAGAGCGTGCTGTGAGCCGCTAAGACAGATAGTGCTTAACGCAGGTGGAACACCAGATGTCGTTCTAGATAAGGTCCTCGGGATGGATGAAAAGTTTGGGTATAATGCATTTACAGATGAGTATGGCGACATGATGTCAATGGGAATTATAGATCCGCTAAAGGTAGTTAGAACTGCACTTGAAAATGCTTCATCTGCTGCTTCAATGATGCTAACTGTCGGATGCACAATAGTAGATGATGAAGAAATTAGTTCATAGGTGAGTTAGAAATAATCCGTGAGGTGTGATAATTATCTACACGGGATTTCCTTATGAAGAACACAGATAAAGAGCTAAGAGGCCTGGTTAGATCTCTTCTTGAAGCAGACTTTAGACTTAAGACAGCTCTGTCTAAAATGACTCTAAAATTAATATTGCATCAAGACGGTCATGTTCCAGACACGTTGACTAGAATTAGAGTATTGAAGAGCGTCTCTGTAGTCGGACAGGGAGATAAAGTAGAGAGACATCGAAAGGGAAGATCAATTCTTGTCATATACATAAAGTTTCTTCCGGACATTGAATTGAAAGAATATGACAATGTATACGGTCTTTGTGAGGAGATTAAGAGGCTACCCGGCGTTGAGATTGTGAAGGTAATTTCTGTTAATAATAAAAAAGTTGTTTATAGAGGAAAGCCTATCGTTATTTAATTTAATTTTTTTTTAATAGCTACTATCAGCGTAAAAGATGATAATTTCATTTAAGTCTCACGTATGGCTTAATTTTATGTTTTTATAAAAGCTGCTTTACTAAATTAATTAGTCTTAGGTTGGTTTATTAGATTTTTTGGAGGTTTAAAATGTCTAATATTGGTTCTGAATGGGCTTCTAAACTTCAAGAGTCTTTAACAGAGATTAAAATTTCTTCTGCAAATGTTGAGACAAAAATTGAACAGCTTATGGCTGGAATGCAGAAACTAGAAAAATCTTTTGATGATATGAAAGACATCACGTCTAGTCAAGAGACACGCATACAGCTCTTGGAGGCTCATTGTTCCAGAATTCCCAATAGCCTCGGAGAAGACTTTGCTGTTATAAAGTCTCAGATTTCTACTTACAGAAAGCTAAGCTGGATGGTAATCTCTATTGTAGTCGGGCTTGTAGTTAAAACTTTTTTTGATCTAGTGTCTCTAATATGAAAATAGAAATATCCCATCTTAGAGACAACGATGTGACATATTTTCAGCACATGAAAAGAGCAGTGGGATGGTCAGCTCGCTTAGGAGCTGCAGGTGCTGCTCTTTTAATTCACTCATTTTTTCCATTTATCTTTACGCACTATGCATCATCTTCTATTTTTAAAATTAATAAAGAAATGGTAGGTGCCTCATGTAAAAAGAACCCTAGTGGTGTATAATAGTTATTGGGTACTCTACCCATATACAGTTACTCATTTAAATAATTCGAAAGTGAGGAAATTAATGAAGAAGCTGAATACCGATAAAATTGCAACGATGACAGATGATGATCTTAATTCACATTTTTTTAAAATTAAGAATCTTCTTTCATATAAAAATCACAGCAGAAATAAGAGAGACCTAGAGATTGAACTCTGCTATCTTCAAAGAGAGGTCAGAGTTAGAGAGAATCGAAGAAAAGCTCATGATGTGTATCTTCGAAACAAGGCTTTAAGCAGAATGAGTAGAAAGGAAAGAGTTTAAAAAAAGCCTTTCCTATTTTAATCATGTGTTTAAATTTTTCATGATGACAGCTATAGCTGTCATTACCACACCAATAACAAATTTACCAATTTAGAAAATTAAATGTCAAATGTATTAAGTTCTTATTTTAAAGATGTGTCAAGACATGACCTTCTGACCAGAGAGGAGGAAATAACTCTTTCTCAAGCTATTGAAAACGGAGATCTGCATGCTAGAGATAAAATGATTCAGTGCAATCTTCGACTTGCGATTAGCATTGCTAAGAGGTATTCTAGAATGGGATGCCCACTCGAGGATCTCATCCAGGAGTCCAATATAGGTCTCATGAAAGCAGTTGATAGATTTGACTGGAGAAGGGGATTTAAATTTAGCACATATGCAAGCTGGTGGATCAGACAGTCTGTAAGTAGGCATCTTAGCTCTCATAAATCTACAGTTAGAGTACCAGCTCATGCCTCTGGATTGATTTGGAAAATCAAAAAGATTAGCAGGGAATATGAAGATGAGTTCCATCATGCACCAACAATCTCAGAGATTGCAGATCTCCTTGGTGTAACAGAGGCTTCTATTAAATTGAGCCTAGAGTCTGCAGCAATTCAAAATTCAATTTCACTAGATGCTGCACTCGGTGATGAAAAAGGTGGTAGACGATTTGAAGAAATTATCTCTGATGATAGTTCTGCCTCACCTGATGATCTGATTGATAGACAGAAGACACTTAAAATTATCAAGAAGTCTCTCTCAAAGCTCTCGTCCAGGGAAGAAAAAATTCTAAGACTTCGATTTGGAATTTATGAGGATGTGGAGCAAGATGAAGAGTTTAACATCGAAGCCTAAAGACAATAAATTAAAATATTAAAGGAGTAAAGAATGTCTATGCCAAAAGGATTTAAGGTAGAAAGGGGATATGCCACTGTAAGCTCTGATAGCGGTGGATTAGGATATAGAGAAATTGCAGAAAAGATGTGTGAGGAAGGCTATAAAATGAATCATTCAACTGCTAGAAATATCTTTATATCTGCAATGAGAAAGATTGCAGAAGATATGGTCTCTCTATTTGAGACAGACCCAGGTCAAGATAGAATTGACAGTGTTTCAGTTGATCCCAGGTTTCAACTTGGTGTCTCTGAGGCTATTAGAGATCTTCAGGTCTAAATTTGTTAAAATTCTTCTTTTCTACCCTCTCTAACCTTTCAAAGCAGACTGCTCTCTTAGAGTCTCTTGACTGGTCCGAGGAGAAGCTACAGGAGGTTATGAGTGTCTGTGCAAGATCAATATCAGAAATGGAACTTAGTCCAGAGCCATATTCCTCACCAGAATCATTTAGGGATAAGATATCACTAGACCTCTCTGATACACTTACAGAAGATCAGATGAAAGTTTTATTTGATATACTTAATAGTGTTATAAGACAAAGTCTTGAGGAGATTATGTCAGATGGGCATTAGATGGGAAGACTATAGAAATAGAAGAGCGTTAAAGGTTAACAAGTGGTCTCAGTTCTTAGGAATTAAAACATATGAAGATATGAGAAGATATCTCTTAGGCATAGGTGTAATACCGCCTGTCTCTCACCATCAGGATGTTTTGTCAATCTTGTCTATTAATGAGACTAAGGCTAAAGAAGAATCGCCACAAGAGAAGAAGTCTGTAAGTGTCAAGCAGGTAAAGCCTTCAAAAACTCCGAGAAAAAGAAGATCAACTAAAGCTAGATCTTTAAAAAAGTAGTGTGATTGAAAAATGATAATTTCGCTTTTTTCTCCGGGTGACATGGTCAAAAATACGTCTAAGCGAACTGGTCAGGATGAGATCGGTGTCTTAATAAAACGGTGTCTTACACACACTAGCTACTGGGATGTATTAATCACAGATGATGTGGTGACGTGGTTTGAGCCGAATATGGAAAAATTTCAGGTGAAGAATGACAAGCGACGAAGTAAAAGAAACAACTGACTATGGGTGGATTGATCTTGAAAGAGGTTCTGTAAGCTTTGCGATCAGCGAGAGAGTTACAATAACACTTCAGCTAGAAGAGGTTGTTGATTTTCTAAATATAGTCACAGCAGTCACAGAGACACTTAAGACTGTTGACGGAATAACACTTGGAACGTATGATCACGAAGGTGAGACGTATGAGCAGTTTATGTTAACACCAGAAGAGAGTGACTTTAACTAGTGTCAATGATACTTATTAGTGTGAGGATTCCATGAGATTAAAGCTAAGAGAGTTTAGAAAGATCATAAGAGAAGAGCTGATCAGAATTAGGCTAAATGAAGCTGACGAAGAAGAAACTGAAGGAGACGACGGCGGCCCCCCCGACCTTGATGAACTACTTGCTGACGACGAGGACGACGACAAGGACGACGACGACAAGGACAAGGACGACGTCGACGACGACAAGGACGAAGACGAAGACGAAGAGAAGCCAAAGGGGCCCAAACCTGGAGAGACAGACCCAGCCAAGGTCAAAGCATTAATGGTTGAAAAGCACGGGGAAATAAAGACCCAGCTCATTTCAAAACAGCCCCCGGGATCAGAGGGGTCATTTAAGATTGAAATTTATCTTTCTCCTGGGCCAAAGCTTCCTGATGTTGAAGATGAAGAAAATCCAAAATTGCTTAATTGGAAAATTCGCGGAATTAGAAAAATACAGATAAGGAAATTCAAGAAATTACTGTTGACGAAACAATTTTGGATGAGTATTCTACCGCCAAACATAGGAGCTTCAGAGAAGGCACCGTATAAGGTGACAATTGGGATGGAGCTCCCAAGAAGGAAAGATCCCGCCTCTTGAACCCAGGTGATCTAGTCAGGTTAACCGGTGTTGCAAGACTCTATGTCACCCTTGATCACATGGCTAGTGATTCAAAAAATTTAAATGATCCCGATAGAGATATATTTGGAATTCTTCTTAAGAAGAGAACTGAGGAATTTACAGATGAGGATATTGACAATCTTGGGTTTGGAAGCCATGTCTGGGACGTGTATGTTTCAGGAAAGGTCGAGAAGGTCTGGGAAATTGATATAGGGTTGATTAACAACGTTGTGCGTGATAGTACAATGCTTGATCTTGATAATCTGTCTGCAGGTGAAAATCTTAGACACTTAAGCAGAGCGATGAGAATTTTAAACGATGGAAGATTTAAATGAAAGTTTATGACACTATAGAGAAATTTCTAGATGAGATTGATGATCAGTGGGTTGGTCAAAAATATCCTGTTTATATGACAAGCGGAGGGTTTGACCCACTTCATATAGGACACCTTAGGTGCATCCTTGCGACGTCTGTGATGGCTGATAGAGATGGAGGATACGTTGTCATTGTCGTCAATGGTGATGGGTTTCTCAAGAGAAAGAAGGGAAAGGCATTTATGCCTGAGGATGAGCGCTGTGAGATCATCGCTGGCATCAGGGGTGTTGATGCTGTTGTCAAGTGGGACGACGGTAGCCAGACAGTGATCGGTGCTATCGAGAAGCTTAAGCCTGACTACTTTACAAAGGGCGGCGACAGAGCAGCGCCTGAGGATATTCCTGAATGGGATATTTGTAATGAGGTCGGCTGCAAGGTTCTGTTTAATGTGGGCGGAGGAAAGATCCAAAGCTCGAGTTCTCTAATAGAGAGAGTTGAAAAATAATTGGGATGTTACATCCCAGAGTGAAATGAGATAGAGATGAAGAATGTAATTGCAGGTGCACTATGCATCGGTGTTGTAGATAGTATTGAGGGTGATTTTGCAAGTGTTGAAATCACGACAGTTGAGTCAGGAACAGTGAACCTTGACATGCATGTTGAGATGATTCCGTGTGAGATCGAGGAGGGCACAGTATTCTACTTTGAGAATGTTGACGGCGTGACTGAGATTCGGTGCGGAGAACCTCCCCTATAGCCTGTTAAATCCCTTTGTTGTCAATATTTATAAATTATGAAGATCTCACGCAGACAGCTTAGAAGAATCATAAGAGAAGAACTCCTGAGAGAGGGTCCAAGAGACAAAGGTTTGTTTAAGGCAATCTTCATGGCTGGTTGCCCAGGATCTGGAAAGGGATCTGTCATAGACTATGTATTGAACAATGTCCACTCTCTAGATGCTAATAGCATGAAGATTGTTAATCAGGACACTGCCCTTGATAAATACTTGGCGGCAAGTGGGCTGATGGGATATCAGCAGGATTTTACCAGAGAGCAGCAGTCAGCAGCTGCTAAACTCGGAGCAAGGGCTAGAAAGAATGTTCCCGGGTGGACTGGGATCACACCTGAGAGGCAGGGATTAGATCCTGAAGAATTTGACTTGAAATCCGGAAGAAATCTTCCAAAGAAAGGCTTTCAAGAATTCTGGGTAGATGGAAGGCTCGGTCTTATAATTGATGGAACAGCGGCGTCTCTAACGAATACACTTAGGCAGAAGGCTATTTTAGAAAAGCTGGGATATGAAACAATGATGATTGCTGTCAATGTTCCAAGAGAAGAATCAGTTAGAAGAAATATGGAGAGAGGCCTTGCAGACCCACCCGGAAGAGGGCTTGCTGACATTGCCGTTGAAAGAACTTGCTGGAAACTATTCGGCGGAATTGATCCTGACAACCCTGAATCTCCTCCCACACCCTCGCTAATTCCAGAGTACATGTCTGCTTTTGGCGATGATCGGTTTGTTGAGATCGATAATACAAAGCCTCAGGGCAAAGCAGTCATGCCTGCGGACATTCAAAAGATAAATAGATTCTTAGAAGTGCCTCTATCAGCAACTGCACAGGATTGGATTCTACAAAACCAATCTAGTTTTTAATAAACTTTATCTAGACATGGTATGATTATCACATGCCACTGTAGCTCAGTTGGAAGAGCAGCTGATTTGTAATCAGCAGGTCGGAGGTTCGAGTCCTCTCAGTGGCTCCATTTATGTCTGTTCAAATGATCTAAGCTGCCATATTTATCATCATATGAGGGATGACAATGGCAGGAAAGACCAACATAAGGGGAGAGCAAATAAAGGATGGGTCAATTGACTCAGTTGACATTGCGTCAGGGTCGATCAAGGTCGGCGAGCTTAGTGAAAAAGTCATTGCTGACCAGACACTTATAACGTCTACAGACACGACAAACGATCGCCTTCTTATCTGGGATGCCACTGACTCAGCACTTAAGCAGGTGTCTATTGGAAATTTAGGTGTTACTGCATCTCCAGCAGGTTCAGACGGTCAGGTTCAGTATAATAACGGCGGATCTACTGGCGCCGCAGGAAATCTCTACTGGGATGACACTAATAGTAGAGTTGGAATCGGAACTGGCTCTCCTGACTACGCACTAGATGTTGCTGGAAATGCAGGGTTTGATGAATATATCTACCACAATGGAGACCCTGATACTTACATCAAGCTTGAAGATGATGAGATAAATATCGACGTCGGCGGTCGTCAGATGATCAAGCTAGTTGAATCATCCACAGATAAAATTACACTTAACAATGGCGGGAACGACATAGATCTTCAAGTCAAGGGTGAAAATGAAGCCAATCTTATCAGAACAGACGCTGCAAACGACTTGGTGGGAATCGGATTAGCAGCGCCAAGAGTCAGAATGGATGTTCATCACGATCCAACAGGGCTGTCAGATGACACTGGCGGCGGTGAGGTTGTAACATTCGGAACAGAAGATACAACAGACACCTTGGCTGCAGGCAAGCTAATGTACATGGCAACAGATGGAAAGTGGAAATATGCAGATGCTGACGCAGAGTCAACAAGCGGAGGTGTTCTACTGGGAATAGCACTTGGAACATCTGTCAGTGACGGAATATTGCTTCGAGGATTCTTTGATGCAGCAACAATTCAGGGGTCTTTTGCAAAGGGCGCTGTCTGTTATGTATCAGAAAATGAAGGTGTCATAGACTTCACTGCACCGTCTGCTAGCGGAGATATCATAAGAGTTGTTGGATACGGGACTGATACAGCAAATGTTATCTACTTTAACCCAAGCTCGACATGGGTGGAGCTTTCATAATGCCAACAGTAACAAAGGTCCTTGGAGTTTCCGGTGGAAGCATTAGCAAAGTAGACAGTGTAGAAAAAGATGATATTTCAAAACTTTCTGGTGCTTCCATGGCTGCACCTGCTAGCGCATTTCGTGTGGCAATGGCAGTTGGTGGATCAGGTCACATTTTGTGGAATACAGGAAGTCTCGATGATGTTAATCACTGGCACCTTCTTGACTTTAGCGGTGATGTATACAGAGATGTAACATGGGGCTACGATGAGGACGGTACAGAGTGCTGGCTGATTGCGACAAATAAGACGGCACATCCGCTTATTGTGGCAAGATCAGACGGATCTAGCAACTGGGTCCCATCATCAAGCGGTGATTGGACAAATATAAGACCGTCAGGTGGACCGTGGACAGGAACGTGGAATTTTAGAGGATGGCGTGTCGGTCGAGGTGATCATGAAAATAATGAGAGAGCAACGTTTATGATGGGAGGAATGAATAACTCCATTCTATCCACCTATGTTACAGGAGGAATCACAGATTCAGCAAACTGGTCTCAGTATTATCGTGCATTTGATGACAGTGGTACTAATAGTGCTATCCATGGACTGTCATGGAATAGACTTGATGATGCAGCAGACTCTATATTCGCCCTTACTATTGGTGGAGATGTGTGGATTAACACAAATGGTACAGGCTCTGGAGATGCAGGTGAGTGGACTAGAACCTATGATGTCTCTACTGGGACACCGTGGAACTTGCAATACGGTAACGGATACTTTGTAGGCGGCGGTAGAAATACAAGTGGGCTTGGTACAATGTCTGGCTCAGTTGGCAGCGGAAAGCCCGGGGACTGGGGATTAATGACTAATCCAGGCACACATCGTGCAATGCGCTCAGCTGCTACAGACATGAGCGGTACATGGGTTATGTGTGGAGATGACGGTTATGTCTGGCGTAGCACAGACAACGCCGCCACCTGGTCAGAGCTAAATCGTGTTCCAGCGACTGATGGCGGCGGTACATATAGAGACTGGTATGATATCGCATATGATAATAATGGCACATGGGTGATGGTGGGTGAGAGAAGCTTGGCAACAAGTGAAGACGGAATTAACTTTACTCCCTTTGACTATCCCACAAGCAATCAAACATACCACGCAATTGCCTTTAACGTAACAAACACATCACAATAGAGAATAAAAGATGTTAAGTGATAATGAGATAATAGAGGTATTATTGGACATACTAGAGGGTCCAAGCGGCGGAGACTTTAACGATATCTACATGCGGGGGGATCATAATAAAAATGAACTTCGAAGGCTTATGCTGGAAAGAAATGTCACCGATGAACAGATTTCATTAATTCAAAGTCAGCATGAAGTTGAATCAAATATAACGTTTACTGAGATTTTAGAAAATTTAATACTGGATCTTGGGTATACAGGGACATTTGAATAAATAAATTAACTTTTATATTTTTCTGAAATACCATAAATTATTCAATTTCGTAGGAAATAAAATGAATGAAGATGATGTAAGAAAGATAGTTCAACTTAGAACACATGTTATTAAGGAGTATAGTAAGCTCAATAAGCCTCATGAGGCTCCTAATGCCATTATTAGTGAAAGAGATGTTGCTGTAATTCTTGAGACGATTGTTAGAAGCATAGACGATTTGATCAATGATAAGGTTAATTTTTCGTAACCCTTTATAGCTTCCTTTAAGTTTTTTTAGTTTGCCCTTAGATTGCGTTATACGTAATTTTAAGGGCGTTAAATGTTTGTAAGGCTGCTACTTCTACTTTTTTTAACTGGATGCACAACAAACTTAGACTACTATCTGATCGGATCTGGAGATCCAGAAGTGGTAACGGAAACTATTTATGAGACTGTCTATGAAGAGATTGAAGTCCCAACTTACATTTACGAAGAAGTTCCAGCCGAGCCTGGAGAAATCTGGGTAGACTCTTTCATACAGCCCATGTCTGTTGATGGTGTGGACATTCTCTGGGTTATTGATACGTCTGGTTCGATGAATCGATATGATGACGAGCTATTAGCGGGCATTGAAGCGATGCTGTCAGCTCTACCTGATTCTGGATGGCGACTAGCAATGATGTCTAATGACCCCGGTGCTGCATCAATAGAGGCTCAATTCCCGCTTGTTCCTGGTGATGATATCGTCGATGCTGAACAGATGTATCAAGACATGGGTCGCGGCGGAAGAGAAGAGGGTTTCGATGCATCTTACGAGTACCTTGTTAATAACACATACGCACAGACATGGTTGCGCTATGACGCTGCACTCTTAGTGGTCTTTGTATCTGATGAGGAAGAGCAGAGCGATGATCACTTCCCAGTCGTCGGAGACTACATTGACTGGTACTCTCAGCTACGAAATGGTTCAGTGTTTCTATCAAGCATAATCAATCTTGATCCAATGATCTCACTATGCAATACAAATTCAATGAACACGGGTGATAGATATGAAGAAGCCACAAACTACTTCAGCGGAATCATTGTAGACATTTGCTCTGACGACTGGTCGGCTGGCGTCGCTGATGCAGCAACAAGCCTAGAGCCTTATGAGCACATTGAATTAACCCACACTCCTGTTGAAGAATCGATAAGAGTATTTATAAATGGATCTCTAAACTATGACTGGACGTATTCTTCAGCGGATAATATTGTCTACTTTACTGTCATACCTGGCGGAAACGATCTAGTAGAAGTTGGGTATCGTTACTTTCCGGGATCTGAGTCAGATACTGGATCAGATACAGGATCATAAATTTGTCTTCTAATCTGTCAGCAGGGGACTTAGTTACTCTTAATGAAAGCATTAATTACGTTATGAAGCCTGAGTACATAGCTCGTGCCGGTGACGTAGGGCTGGTTGCCAAAATAAGAAATGACGGAAAGATCATGGTCTTTATTTGTGGAAAGATATACGGACTCTCTTCTGGGATGCTCACTAAAATCTCTTAAAATAGTCCCGCTGATATAAGAGAGCCTGCAACCAGACCTATAAAAAAAGTTATCCATACATGAAATAGATGCTTTCTTTTTTCATCTTCAATTTGAATCTCCTTAAACCTCATCTCTCTTCTCATTTGAACTAGATCAAGCTCTCTGTGCTTAAGGTCATTTTCCTTTGACCTTAGGTGTTTTTCCCAGTTTGTAAGTGATTCTGATTTCTTAACAATAGCTTTTGGATGGTATGTGATGTTATCCACAATTCTTACCCCCTCTTTTTATAAGTAATGGCTGTTACGTGTAAAGGAAGTAACTGTATGATATAATGAAATCATCGCAGGCTAATAATCAATAAGCCCGGGTGGTGAAATGGTAGACACAGGAGACTTAAAATCTTCTGCCCATGAGGGCGTGCCGGTTCGAATCCGGCTCCGGGTACCAAATTTAAATATACTAATTGAGGAAAATGACTGAAAATGGCTGAATCAGAAGAAGAAACAAAAACAGAAGAGGCGACAGAAGATGGGTCCAAGCAATTAAAAATAACAGTTAAGTATGAGAGAGAGCAACAGCTAACAGTTCAATGCCTGATGTCATTCGCAGCTAGTTTTTCACACTCCTCAGGCTTACCAAAAGAGCTTCATGGCCAGAATCCGCTTAACGGCTTTACAGGAAGAAGCTTTAGGCATCTTTTAAACAACCTTTGCAAGATGAAGGGATGTACGTATCTCGAGGTTGGCACATTTTGTGGATCTTCCCTTATATCAGCTCTATTTGGAAATCATGATACAATCAATAAAGCATATGCTATTGATAACTGGTCTGAATTTAGAGAGCATGTTAATCCAGAAGAGAGATTTAATCAATTTAGAAATGCATTTATTCCAGAGTATACAGATAAGCTCGAGGTCATCGAGGGTGACTGTTTCTCTCTAGACCTATCTCAAATTAAAGATAAGATTGACGTTTACTTCTATGATGGTGGACACGCATTTGACGATCATAAGCGTGCATTCACTTACTTTAATGACGTATTCAATGATACATTTATCGCTATCATAGATGACTGGGAAAAATCAAAGGTTCAAGATGCAACACATGAAGCATTTAAAGAGCTTGACTACAAGGTCTTAGCACAGTGGGAAATTGTTCCACCAGAAGATAGAGAAAATAGGATGGATAAGCCTGATATGAATTGGTGGCATGGAATATCAATGTTCGTAGTTAAGAAGTAGGTGAACCTTGTCAGAGCCAATCTACGCAATTGATTCCGGGGAAAGTCTCAAAATATCAATAAGGCTTACGAATGCTGCAACATTTATAATTCAGGCAGCATCTGCTGTGACATGCGGAATTTCTAGATCATCAAAGCTAACCAGTGAAATGACAACACATAGTATTCTTCCTGGATTTACTGGAANGGGATTTAGACATCTTCTTAATAATTTAACTGACTTTAAGGGATGTGTCTATTTAGAGGTCGGATCATATTGTGGATCTTCTTTAATTTCATCTCTTTATGGCAATTATGACACAATTAAGCATGCCTATGCTATTGATAACTGGTCTGAATTTAATGATGGTCCAGATCCCAAGGAGATATTTAAAGATAATTTAGAATCATTTATACCAGGGTTTGGAAAAGAAAAGCTTACAGTCATAGAATCTGACTGCTTTTCTCTTGATAAGTCTCTAATAAAGGACAAGGTCAATGTTTATTTTTATGATGGTCATCATTCTCAAGAATCTCATAAGAAAGCATTCACCTATTTTAATGATGTGCTTAGCAATATTTTCATAGCAATCATAGATGATTGGGAAAAGGGTGCTGTAAGAAATGGTACACTAGAAGCATTTAAAGAGCTTAACTATAAAATTCTTGCAAATTGGGAAATTGTTCCAAAAGATAGAGAGAAAAAATTAAGTCATCCAGACATAAACTGGTGGCACGGTATATCACTATTCGTTATTCAAAAGTGATATGAAAGGCATAAGAGAAAAGATTTTCTCTGAGAGAAGCTATAGAATAGAAGAGCTTAAGATCAAAGCAGAGGCTTTAAAGAAGATATGTGAAGGCCTCATAGATAAGATTGATCAAGACGGACTAGATTCAAATTACAGCGTTAATGCCGGCGCTTCTAAAATTGCTAATGATATCAACGACACATGTAGAAGTCTATACTTTTTAAGTGTGTGGGAAAAAACTATTGACGAAAAAGAAAGAGAGAAAGATCAGGATCGGGAAGATCTACGAGGTCAAGTCGGCAGCCGGACCGAAGATCCACGTGAAGCCGACGAGGATTGACCCTAAGCAGTCTTACGGATTTCACGCTGTCATCATGAGACACTGTGACCTTGTTGAACTAAATAAAGCGGGAGTTTCGTGGGATCCGTCGAAGGATAAGCCAGGTGAGTCAGAGTGCTTTGTCTGGAATAATGAGGTCATTAGAGAGGTCAGAGGCCCCTATAAGAAGGGAAATAGAAGAAGAAAATCTCAGAACCAGCGTGATAATTATAATGTAGTTGTCACAAAAAGGCGTGGGCGAAATGTTAAACGAGAAGATTCTTCGTGAGTATGTCAGAGAGATCATTCTTGAGAAGAGAGGGTATGTATCTCCAAAAGTAGCATCGATTCCTGGAGCTAAGCAGCTAGGTCTTGTAAAGTCACCCGTACCCAAGGTTGGGTTCGAATGGAGAGAAGAAGCTCAGGATCCATACTTTGACCCTTCTATGATCACACCCAGAGATTTAAACAAAATAGGTCTCGGACTTGTGGGTGAATACCTCTCAATTGGAATGCACCCAGGTGATCTTGGTGGGCCTTACGAGCAAAGGGCAATTGATATTTTGAACTATCTCTGTGATAATAAGGTTCGATCATCAAATTCAAACTGGGGCTGGTATAAGGGAGCAATGTACAGAGGTCTCACTTTACCAACTTCGACATTTGAAAAAATTGTCACAGGAAGGTCAATGGCGCAGGCTAAGAAGGGTCCAAAGTGGTGGCAGGTTTACGACGTTGTTCAAGGACAGATAGAGATACCAGCAGCAAATAGGGATTTCTTTGAATTCATGCCTCTCAGACAAGGAGAATTCTTTGTCTCTTTTAGCAAGTCATTAGGAACATCTAAGAAATTTTCAACAGCGGGCGTTTCAACTTTAGCTACATCAGCAGCAGAGTCAGGAGAAAAGATGTCAATAATCAATCCAGTCTTTGAGATTAATGTCTCATCTACAGGTTGTGCAATTGATACAGATTGGATGGGTGTCGAGCTAAATGCTGTGGGACTTAGCGGAATGTTTGATGAAGTTGTTGCAACACCGAAGATCAATCCTAATCTGAGAATATCAAAAATAATTGTCCCGTATAGACGCCTAGCAGGTGATATAAAGAAGAAAAGGTGCGTTGGCAAAGTTTGCTCATTTATGGATGAGCCAGCAAGAATGACAGAGTCAATTAACGTGTGTAAGGATCTCGGAGCAATTGTATATACAGAAAGTGGAAATCTAATAATTGACTTTGAGAGAGGGATTTTATGAATCTTCTTCGTGAGTACATAAGAGGGCTGATTCAAGAATCTTACTTTCCAATCTACGCACAAGATAAAGATAAGGACGCGAAAGATAAGGTCCGTCGAGTTCACCACTCTCGAGAAGGTACTCGTCTGGACGGCATTCCGCAGATTGATGGATTTTCTCAGAAGGTAGGCAGAAAGCCAAACGGCCTTTGGTACGAGTGCCAAGACGGAAGCTCAGAGCCATGGAAAGAATTTTGCGAGTTTGGCCTGAGTGATGGTTACAACAAATATGACGACACATATAATGTCACACTTGAGGGCGACGGCTATTATATGCTGAATATTCCTAACAAAGAATATTTTGATAAATTTGTAGAGATGTATGGAATTCCTAACCCTGCCATGCCACATCTCCCAAAGGAAAATCTGATAAACTGGCCAAAGGTTGCTGAACACTATTCCGGAATAGAAATTTGTCCGCACATTGATAAGAGAAAAGAGGTAACTTGGTATTACGGATGGGATGTCGCATCTGGCTGTATCTGGAGTCATCAGGGAATTCAAGAGATAAGAAAGATAAAGTGCTAAAATGAAGCTACTTCGTGAGTACATAAGAGAGATACTTCTTGCTGAATATGTAGTTCCCATGGGCTACAGCCTTGANAGGTGGCTCAAGAAGAAGGACAGAGAGAATCTTAGCAACAAGGAGTACGCTGAGGAGACAAAGGGTGATAAGTGGAAGGTTGTTCACGGCAAGACACGACCAAAGAGAAAGGGCAAGAGAAAGCGTCGCCTAAGGTCAACCAAGCGGGGAACACCAATCACAAGGGCCTCAACCAATCTCGGTTACAAGAGAGCCACAAACCTTCACACAGCCATCAAGATGTCTGAGTCTCCAGACGGTGCACTGAGAGAGATGATGAGAAGACAGAGAGAGATCGACTTACTAATTGAACAATTGACAGGATCAGAGATTCTAAGCATTGCACTTGACGTTGCAGCAGACAATCCTCAGGCAGAATTCCAATTCATCAGGGGTCAGGCTGAAAAGCTTTCCAAGCGTGCAAACGCAATGGCTGTATATAATCAGGGGTATGCGGGAAGAGAGGATCTTGATGCTGGGTATCTGCTACAGACACTACTGGACCGGGCAGTTAAGAATCCAGCCGATTATTCACTAGAATCACTCGAGTCTGGAGATCGTGAAAAGAATATTCACTATGGGTACGAAGGAAAAGATTGGGACGCCTATCAAGATATAGACCCTAGGGCTGTTATTCGGCTTAGACAGCAGGAAGAGGAGACTGCAGACTGGGTTCCTCCAGAGTCCACACCAGAAGACATAGCACTACAGGGGTCGACAGTGATAGCTCCAACTATAGATGACACAGCTGCTCTATCTGAGATTCTTCTACTAAAGGAGGCCTCTAGACTTACAGCAAATCTCTTCGGTCCGCTAGATGACGCTATTCAAAAATCTAAATTCTGGACATTTACCAACGAGTATTTTTCTGACGGTGTGGACATGACTGATCTCAGTGTCATAAGAGGCTACAACATCTCTCAGACAGATGCAGCAGAGGTCCTCGGTGATTCTCTACAGAGATTTTTTGACAGTATTAAATTTCCCATCACAGTTCTAGTCAGCTCTGTTAATCCGGCAGTTGAAGAGGAAGTGGATGAAGACGGTGAAGATGTGCCTGACATAGGGGAGATTGAAATGGACGAAGACTTAATCATCGGTAAGGGTCATACAGTGTATCCTGATGGTATCGTTGCTGCAGGAAACGCTATCACAGATAGGGGTAGATTCTTTCTTCGACTTTCGATGCTGTCAGCAGATGAGACATATGACCACAATGATGTCAATCCAACTTCAATTTCTTCAAAGATAGGAAGGCTTATACGGCACGAGCTAGTTCACATGCAGCAGCTTGAAAAGCGAAGAAGGGCACAGCAGACATCTAGAGCTGTAGCAGCAGAGAGATATAGTGAAGAAGGAGAGACACCTGATCCAGAGGATAGGCCCAAATACCTCTCAGCAAAAGTTGAAATTGATGCTTACGCGCATGAGATAGCTGAGGAGCTTTTATCTAAATTTGGGCGGGATGACGCATTGCAATTCTTGAGATCAACGCACACACCGAG